>Ga0163150_10000583_pt1 | contig 67481 bp, 56 predicted proteins | sample OliLakLV19P2IB_FD_148628 | JGI IMG/M metagenome (GOLD analysis project Ga0163150, IMG submission 148628) | Freshwater microbial mat bacterial communities from Lake Vanda, McMurdo Dry Valleys, Antarctica - Oligotrophic Lake LV.19.P2.IB | ecosystem: Environmental > Aquatic > Freshwater > Lake >... | reverse complement strand
ATCCGTGGCATAGGCCTTCCGAGGGTTCGTGGTGGTCGACATCCAGCGCACTCCTTTGCGTGAGAGGAAAACGCCAACCATCGCCGAAATCAGGAATTACGACCAGATCAGTTTCCGGATAGACTCTCAGTGAACCTAGCGCCGCGGTGCTTGCACCGCGCTTAGCCAGCACCCCCAACCACCAGCACCCCCTCCACAACCTCCGCCCGCACATCCCCCGGCATGTTCAGCACCACATTGCTAGCACCCCCCATCGCCAGTGCCGCTAGCGCCACCCACCATTCTTGCGTCATCGCCTGCTCGGCAAACTGCGCTTCCCGCCACGCAAGTCGCAGAGCTTCACTCACCAGCAGAGCCGGCTGATCGCGCAGCCCCACCACACGCAGCACGATCTCACCCACCTTCACGCGCTCTCGCCGCGTGTCTAATAACTCACGTGCGTTTTGCTCGACAAACTGCTGCATCTCACCCGCCTGCCCCGCCAGCCGCAGAAGCGCGTCATCAACTTGCGTGTTGTAGTCGGCCCGCAAGAGCGGCAACAACTCCGCGCGAATGCGATTCCGTGTGAACTCGCGTGCCGCGTTGCTGCTGTCCGTGCGAAAATCTTGGCCGAGCTTAGCGAGGTATTCCAGAATCTCACCCCGCGTGCAACACAACAGTGGCCGCGCTAAAGTGAGCGCCGGCGTCAGCGGCCTGCTCTCGGCCATCCCCGCCAACCCGCGCACACCCGTCCCGCGCAGCAGCCGGAACAGCACGGTTTCCACCTGATCGTCGCGGTTGTGAGCCAGAAACAGATACCGAGCACCCCGCGATTCCGCCGCCTCCGTGAGCAGCGTATAGCGTTCGGCCCGCGCCGCCGCTTCGATGCCATCGCCCTCGGCTTGCGCCCGCGCGGTTACATTCCCCTCGAGCACCTGGACGGGAACCCCCAGCTTGCCACACAGCTCCGCGCACCATAGGGCATCGCCGTCCGATTCCTCACCGCGGAGGTGATGATTCACATGCAGCGCAAAGATTTCCCCCTGACCCTCGCAGATCCGCTTGATTGCCAACGTCGCGCGTAACAGGGCCACGCTGTCCGCCCCGCTGGAGAGCGCAATCGCCACATGCACGTCCAGCCACAGCGCCGGTGGCAAGTGATCCGCGTAGTTTTCCAACAGGTTTTTGAATTGTGCATCCAACGTGCAGGTTTCTCGTCGTGTGTGTTTTCAATCCGGCATTCGCCTTAAACGGCAAACTCATTCTCAATTTGCGTAAATTCTTAACTCCACTCGCGTCCTGGGGTGTAACGGCTCTCTCAGGGTTGCACATCATGAAGATTTGGTTATTATGGCTTCCCAGCAACCAGCGGCTTGTTCCTAGGAGCAAGTTAACCGGTTGCCCAATCGCACATAACTATGATATGCGTTTTGGACCGAATTGGTTAGCAATGACCGTCGGCCTGAGCGTCGTGTGATTTGTGTTGTTGTTGAAGAGTCCGCGAGGCGAGCGGGGGACGTAAGTCCCCTGCCTTGGGAAGTCCCCTTGCCTTGGGGTACTCGATTGAACCATGGTTTTCCAGTTGTTTATTTGACATGCTCGAGATTTGCCAGCTTCTGTTGATCTTCCTGACCCTCTGCGGCGTGGGTGCGGTGCTGTTCGCACAGGCTTCCCTCGCGCAACTTGCGGGTTTCAGGGTGATTGCTCTCGAGGGTTGCGTTCGCCTGCACGATTCTAGGCTCAGCGACATCGCCTCGGCGTGGTCGTTGCTGTCCTGGAACTCCGCTCATCGTCCGCCTCCCTGGGGAGAGTGTCCCGCTTGCAATGAGCCGGTACGAGCTACATGGGCCACCTGCCCGCCACTCGCTCCACGACGACTGTAAACTCCACCCCTTCAATCGCACCCCGGACTGGTCGCTTTAGCGACCAGTGGTTCGCTTGACTCTTTGAGAACTTCCAGCACACGCTGAGATCGCCGCGCTGACTTTCGCGCGTCGTTCCTCGCTCTCGTGGCCGGCCTCATGGCTCTCGCTCTTTTCAGGAGCACCTTTCGGTCTTACGCATCGACCGCATTCAAGGCCGTGAAGGAATTCGCCATGACATCCATACTTTTCAATTTTCTGCCGTTAGCTGCACAGGGTTTTCTTTTGGCTGCGCTGAGTGACGGGATGCAACTCTTGGCCTTTGTCGTCGCCGCCGTGATGGGGATGGGGGTTGTCAAACTTCTGGACTATCTCCGCAAACGCGATGCCGACCGCGAAGCCGCCCAAATTATCGAACGGGCCGAGATCGAAGCCAAAACCCTCCGCAAGGAAGCCGCCATCGAAGCCAAGGAGATGGCCCTCCAGGAAAAGGACCGCCTTGAACGCGAGAACAACGACATTCGCAATTCGCTCCACGAACGCGAACGCCATCTCGACAAACAGGAAGACACGATCAACCAACGCTCCGAGCAAATGCTCAAGCAAGAAAAAATGGTCGAGAACAACCAGCGACGCCTCGCCGAGAAAATCGAAGACGCCACCCGTCGGCAAAAAGAGCTGGACGACCTGCTAAATCTCGAACGCCAGACAATGCACCAACTCAGCGGCCTGAGTCCCCAAGACGCCGAAGACCGGCTGCTCAAGCGGCTCGAACAGGAGCTCGTCCGCGAGCAAGGGGCCATGATTCTCAAACACGAACGCCAGCTTGCCGACACGCTCGACAAAAAGGCTAAGGAAATGCTGATTACCTCGGTCCAGCGGTTTGCCGCCGCTCACACCGCCGAGGCCACCACCAGCACGGTCGACATTCCCAACGATGAAATGAAGGGCCGCATCATCGGCCGCGAAGGACGCAACATCCGCTCGCTCGAAAAGGCGACCGGCGTCGACGTGATTATCGACGACACCCCCGGCGTGGTGATCGTGAGCGCTTTCGATCCGGTGCGCCGCGAGATCGCCCGCATCTCGCTCAACAAACTCATCGCCGATGGCCGTATCCATCCCACGCGGATCGAAGAACTAGTGGCCGAAACCGAAAAAGAAATCGACGCCGAGATTCGCCGCCACGGCGAGGAAGCCATGCAAGAAGCCCAAGTCTTCGGGTTGCATAATCGCGTGATCGAACTGTTGGGTCGGCTGCGCTACCGCACGAGCTACAGCCAGAACGTGTTGCGGCACTCGATTGAAGTTTCGTTCATCGCCGGGATGCTCGCCGAGGAAATGGGCATGGACGGTGAACTCGCCCGCCGCGCTGGTTTGCTCCACGACATCGGCAAAGCCGCCGATCACGACACCGAGGGGGGCCATCCCAAGATCGGTGCGGACATTCTCAAGCGTTACAACGAGAATGCCGAAGTGGTCCACGCCGCGCTCGGCCATCACGACGACATTCGCCCCGACATGCCGTACACGGTGCTCGTCGCCGCCGCGGATGCCTGCAGCGCTTCGCGTCCTGGTGCGCGCCGCGAAACGCTCGATCGCTACATTAAGCGGATGCAAGAACTCGAAACCATCGCCACCGGTTTCCCCGGCGTTCGTCAAGCGTTCGCGATTCAAGCGGGCCGCGAAGTCCGCGTGATCGCCAGTGCCGCCGACACGACCGACGAATCCTCAGCCAAGATTTGCCGCGACATCGCCAAGGCGTTTGAAGAGCAACTCACGTATCCCGGCGAAATCAAAGTCACCCTCATCCGCGAAACCAGAGTCACCGAAATCGCCCATTAGTTTTATTTACCACAAAGACACAAAGGGCACGAAGGAAGATATAGTAAGGCGTAGTGTTTGTTGAATAGTGGCAAACTCTCAATTTGATTTTATCTTTGTGTTCTTCGTGTCTTAGTGGTTAGTTTTCTGGAATTCTCCCGTGCGAATCCTCTTTATCGGCGACATCGTTGGCAGCCCCGGGCGGGAGATCGTCACGCGCTCCGTGCCGGGCCTCATCGTCGAGCACAAACTCGATCTTGTGATCGCCAATGCCGAGAACGCCGCAGGAGGCTCGGGGCTTACGCCGCAAATTTACAAGCAGCTCACGAAGGCAGGCGTCGATGCGATCACGCTCGGCGATCACGTTTTTCGCCGCAAGGAAATTATTCCAATCCTCGACTCCGCCGACGACATTGTTCGCCCCGCGAATCTTCCCACCGAAGCTCATGGGCGCGAGTGGGCAGTTGTCGCTGCCCGCGATGGCACTCAGGTGGGTATCTGCTGTTTGCTCGGGCAACTCTTCATGAAACCGATCGACAGTCCCTGGCGTGCCGCCGACCGCGTCCTCGCCGCCATGCCCACCGAGGTCCGCGTGCGGTTCGTCGATTTCCACGTCGAAGCGACCAGTGAAGCCCAACTCATGGGCCGTTACTTGGATGGCCGCGTTTCGGCCGTCCTCGGTACACACACCCACGTCCCCACCGCCGATGAATGTCTCCTGCCCGGCGGCACAGCTTTCCAATGCGATGTCGGCATGACCGGCCCCCACGATGGCATCCTCGGCCGACGTATTGATCGCGTAATGGAAACACTCCTCACCGCCAACCCCACGCAATTCGAAGTCTCCACCGGTGACAACCGCATCAACGGCACGATTGTCGACATCGACCCCGCCACCGGCCTCGCGACAAAGATCGAGCGCCTCTGTGTGCGTGATATTCCGAACCAGGATGGTGAGACTCTTTAGCCTTACCATCCTGTCGGAAAACCGTCCCAGTTCGGATTATTGACCGTCTTGGCGAGCCGTTCTCAACACCTTACCTTCTCAGTGAATCGCGATAGAGCGAATCAAAGGCGGCGTCCAACAAAGTCGGTTTCAGTGTGAGCAGCTGCGAAGTCTGTTTGGTCTTCGCCGTGATGCTCTCAAAAGGCGACGCCGAGTTTGTCGACATGGCCAAGTAGACGGGCTGATTCGAGTTGCCATCGTTGGCCGACATCTTGCTAGTCTCAGTGCTGAGAGTCCGCGCGCCCTTGGTGGTTGTCGCAAGGGACTTGGTCGGAGCTACCGGGCCAACGGGGCCGACGACCGTTCCCCCCTTTATGGTTGGATTCTTCGACACAGGAGCATCGTGCTTTACACTGACTGTGTATTGCCCCAAGTGGCCGTAGCTACCCTCTCCCTGGACCACAACGTAGTAGGTTCCCGCGGGTACGTTGGCGCTGACGGTCGATTCAAAATTGGAGACCCCGCTGAAGCCCGTGGCGACGAATCCCGTCTCATTCCACAATTGGGCTTTCACCCACATATTGGGACCAAACTCGGCTGCTTTCACTTGCACCTTCACGGGTCCACCAGGGCTAGTGAACTTGAACATGTCGACGTCGGCTTGCCACTCGATGATTCCCTTGCCTGTCAGTGGAGTGGCCAGGGTAGTATTATTCGAGGCGGTCAACTGGGTCGCGCCGAAGCGAGAACTTACGTGGTCATCCGCCCGCAATCCTAAAACGGAACCCAGGATTTGGACATCGTTTTGGAAGACTTTCGGACCGGCAGCGGTCGGGCCGTAAGCCCATGTTGTGCGATCAGAAGCCAGGTTGTCACCCATGATGGGGGTCCACTCAGCCGTTCCGCCATCGTAGGAGTCCACTTTCTTGCCGTTCACGTATTTGGCAATGTGTTCCAAACCAAACGCATGGCCTGCCTCGTGAGAAGCAGTATTAGAGACTGCAGCGACCACGTTGATGCTCCTGAAGTCGTTGTCTTTTTCACCGGAGTTTGAGCCATTGATAATGTCGTTGGAGAAGACAAAGACCACGTTGGGTTTGTTGGGATCGGTGAACGAGCCATCGCTGCTAGTGCCGGAGGGCGTGTCGGAACTGGTTTGCCAGTCGATGTACCAGTCGGTGGGATGCCCACCAATGGCAACCTTTAAGACTTTTCCATCGGTGAGCGCGCCATAGTAGCGCGTCGTCACGTTGATGTTGAACGGCGCGTAGTCTTCCGCGACGCGGGCCCAAATTTGCTTGATCTCTGCTTGTTCCTGTGCGCTGAAAACGGTTGGATCAAAAGTGGTGTCGTAGGCAGGTGTCACGATCGGCCTGCCGTTTTGCGGAAACGTGCCGCGATGGTTAGTAAAGGTGTTCTGGGAGTGGCCCGTGAAGTCAAGGAAAAGCGTCTTTGCGGCCCCGGGATTGCTGTCCAGCATCGGCAAGCCCATGAACACGTCAAGGTCAGGCTCCGACAGCAGCGAGGGATCGTACATTCCCGTGGCAGGCAAGCCCGTCGTCCCGCTGGGGGGCAGCCAATAGGACACAGTCTCTGCAACGGGCACTGTATTTGTCAGACTTACTCCATTAAAGAACGCCATGGCATCGCCAGCCATCATCATGCGATCTTCGAGACGTTCCAGATGAAATTGGCTTTTGCGAGTGAACATGGTAGTCCGAACCCTTCTTGCTTGTTGCTGGAGGAGCAAAAGCTCCCCGCTAAGAAGAGAAGCGGAAATACCAGCGAGATGTTACACGTCGCTGCAAATCTGCAAAATTGTCGGCAAATAGTGTGAGAAAATTAATTCATACGTTCCCGGCCGGGCTTGATGGCTGAGCCCTCTTAACTTGGAATTATCTAACGCCGCCCCAATAACCAATACGTTTTCATGCAACCCTTCCCCTTCACCTCCACCCTCCCGCGCTCTTCGATCACAAAGTCATCGCCGAGTAGCGCGGCAGCTTGCTCGGAAAGCTGAATTTTCCCCGGCAGGCCGCTCGACTCCATCCGACTAGCGGTGTTCACGGTGTCGCCCCACACGTCGTAGGCAAATTTTTTGATGCCGATCACGCCCGCCACGGCTGGGCCAGTGTGGATGCCGATGCGAATTTCGACCGGTTGCTGCGTGATAAAATTACACTGCTGCACCACATCGAGCATGTCCAGCGCCATGGCGGAAACATCTTTGACGTGGCAATCCCGCACTTCCGGAAACCCGCCGGCCACCATGTAGGCGTCGCCGATCGTCTTGATCTTTTCCAGCCCATGCTTTTCCGCCAAATCGTCGAAGGATGAGAACAAGCGATTAAGATAAGTCACCAGTTCCGTGGGCGTCACATGCTCCGACATGGCCGTGAAGCCGACGATGTCGGAAAACAGCACCGTGGCCGACTCAAAGTGATCGGCAATAATCGACTTGTCTTCCTTGAGCCGTTGAGCGATCGACACCGGCAGGATGTTCAGCAGTAGCCTATCCGATTTCTGCCGTTCCAGCTCCAGCTTCGCTTCCGCCGTCCGCGCCGCCTCGCTGTAAACATACGACATCATCGCGAGAATCGTAAACGCCGTCGTGACGTTCGTCATCAGAAACAACTCAGGCACCGTCTCTCCCAGATCAACGTGCGGCATGTTCCAATACTGAACATAGTAATAGAACCACAGAAAGGAGACCAAACAGGTGAAAAACAGCGTCGTCGGTATCAACATCGTCTTGAAATTCATCATGAAAGCAAAGGCGACGATCACGAGCAGATAGTATTGAAAACCGTAGTCCCATCCCAAGTAATAAATCGCCAAGCCTTGATGTACGAGCACCTCGCTCGAACCAATCACGACGGAAGTCAAGATCGTGCCCCACTTGCGCAAGATCGCCATGTTGGCCGAGAAAATTATCACGCTGCCGATGTTGATCAGACTGAGCGTTGTGAGGCCCAGGCCATGGAAGATGAATATCCACGCGAAATGCAGCACGAACGCCATGAAGTTGGCGATCAGCATCGAATAGTACGTACGATAGTCGTACCGTGGAACACTCTCAGGCACGGCCAGACAGTCCCGGATCAAGTCCGCCGCGGTTTGAAGAAGTTTGAACATGCTGTTCCTGAAATGAATATATAGCCCGACCATCTTGGTCGGGTCATTTTACCACCATCTGTCATTTTCACTACGGATGGACATGCACATGGATATGCGTCGCGCCGTAGCCTCCTCCGGTCACGAACGGACCATACCCGTAGCCGCCAAACGGGTCAAAATAACCACCCTCGCTCGTTCCGTCGGCGGCGAGTTCCTCTTGTTTTTCATCACCGCGCTGAGCGGCTTGGGCTTGTTGGGTGTTGTACGATTTCTCGGCCGTGGCTGCCGCTTCGTTCTCGTCGCGATTGATGTTGCTGTACGCTTGCTGCGTCGCTTTGTCGACGGACGCCGCTTGGTTGAGCCCGGCTTGGCGTGAGCGATTGAAGTCAGCTTGCTGTTGACGGATCGTTGCTTCTTCGTGATCGAACTTCAAAAGCCAGAGCTTCATCTGCATGGGTGACAAGTTTTCCAGCTCCGTCATGTACGCTTGTTCTTCGGCGGGCGTGATCTTCGCCGACCGTTGGCAATACTCTTGTACCCAGGCGCGAGCCCGCAGCATGGTCGGGCTGTTCCAAATCTTTTCCCGCTCAGCTGCGGTGGCGGGATTCGACGCGCTCGCCGGTGCAGCGGCGAGGGTGGGAGCCGTGTTTAATCGAGTTGGGGCGTTTTGGCTAAAAGCAACAGTCGCCACGCCACACAACACAGTCGCGGCACAGACGGAACGTGAAAGCAAACGGTTCATCGAATCATCTCCCAAGTAAAATCGCTGGCGGAAAAGCGGGTCGTCCCGCAACACTATCATAGCACGAGCACCGTACACCTCGTAACACGGCTCCAGACCGTGCTCACATCGGCGAGCCTGCTTCAGCAGGCGGCGAATATGTGGAAAAACAGCGCCTGAAATGGCCAGCGATTTTCGTTACAATCAATCCTGTTCGCCGCCCTCGAACTTCAACAACCGGGTCGCTGCGACACTCATCTTTTGCAAAGAGAGATCGACTGATAACGATGCGCAGATGAGTGTCGGCCCCACTTGCGACAAGCGGCGAGGGACCACTGTCAGAACCTCCAATGCTACCCAGTTTCCCCCAAATACCGGCTCAAGAACGCAAAAATTCGCAGTTTTTTCAAGAGAAACCACAACATGTAGTAGTTCTTGCACATAGAGACACTAGCTATATGGTTTTTCACTTGCCGAATAAAAACGCCAATAATAATCGATTTCCTAGCTTAGCCGCCCGTCAGAGCGCCTTGCAGACAAGCGTTCCCCGATCCCCATGGAACCCCGATCAACCTTGAACAATCCTGCCCCTTCTACTATCGTTCGCCCTGCAACTCATGGCAGCGGCATGGTTCACGTACGCCTCTCTCCCGTTGGTCGCCTCGTCGTGGCAGGCGCGGGATTGAGCGTGTTGGCACTGCTGCTGACCGCGAGTCGCTTGGTGCCCGATCCGCGTGGATTTGGTACGCACGAACAGTTGGGCCTCACGCCCTGCAGCTTTTGCCGCTGGACGGGTCGTGAATGTCCCACGTGCGGTGCAACGACCGCGTGGGCTAGTGTATTGCGTGGCGAATGGTCCGCAGCGTTGCGAGCCAACGTGGCGGGTACGATGTTGTGCCTCGTCGCGATAGTGAGTGTGCCATGGTTGTTGCTGTCGGCGAGCATGGGCCGTTGGTTGATCGCAAGGCCAACGATGCGCGTGTTGCTGGTAGCCGGAAGCGGATTGGTCGCGATTGCCGTGCTCGATTGGGCACGGCGCGTAGGGTTTTGATCGTTGCAGAAACAGGCAGCCAGGACGGCTTGCCATAATATAAAAATACCTGCCTCGGCGGCGGAATCTCATCTGGAAAAGGATTGAAAGATGGCACACCCCCTCTCGCAACAAACCCGTTGGTTCGCCTTGGGATTAACTCTACTCCTGCTGAGCACCACCACGGGTTGCATTCAGAGCCTGTTGGCAACGGGCATTTATCTGTGGCAGGGAGGCAACGTCGTCCCCGCCCAATGCGAGGAACTTGAGGGCGAGCGCGTGGTTGTCGTTTGTCGGCCACCATCAACCAACGAATACCGCCACGCCGGTGCCTCGCGCAGCATCGGCAAACGGGTGAGCGCCTTGCTCGAAGAAAATGTGAAGAAGATCGACATTGTCAGCCCCCGCGAAGTCGACAACTGGATCGACGAGCAAGATTGGGAGAATTTCAAAGACCTCGGCCGGGCCGTGGAAGCGACGCGCATCGTTTACATCGAACTCGACAACTTCGATCTGTACAAAGGCACGACGCTCTACCAAGGCGATGCCGACGTGCATATTACCGTGTACGACATGACCACCCGCGAAGGGGATCAAATCTGGAGCCGCAATGTGGGGCAGATTCTCTTCCCGCGCAACGCCGGGATTCCGTCGGCGGATAAGTCGGTGCAGGAATTTCAGGACCAGTTTGTCGAAGTTGTGTCGATCCAAGCGGCCAGCTTCTTCTACAAGCACGACCCCAATGCCGACTTTGCCCTCGATGCCGTGGCCAACAGATAACTCGTAGTAGCTGCGACGCAACGCGTCGCACGGTCACAGCGGCGGCGGATCGCGCCGTGGTGGTGGAGTCGGACGTTGCGGTTCGGGCTCTGCTGGGGGTGGAGCATTATTGTTGTCCGGCTGCGCGAGTTCCGGGATGAAGGTGTAAGTTTCTCCCCATTGCCAGCCCAGCGGCGTTGCCAATTCGCGTTGCGCCAGCATGGCCCACGGCGTGCCGGCATGTTCCCCGGCGACTTGCCTCAGGAGTTCTTCCGCTTGCTCGCCCAGTTTTTCAAGTGTGCTGTTGGCCAGCTTACCGTCACCGCGCAACTGCCAGGTGTTGTTTTCCTCTTTCTCAAACGCCATGCCCTGCTTGGCCTTGGCAAGCATCACGTTATAGCCATCGGTGCGAACCTTGGCGGCCAGTGCCCGACCGAGTGCCAGATCGTAACCCGCTTGCCACCGCGGGCTGCGGAGTTTCTGGCGGTCTGTTTCGCCCTCGAGCAAAACCTGGCACATCCGGTCGAGTTCAGGCTGACGGATCGCGGCGGCGCGTTGCGCGCGGGACAAATCCGCCGCTAGGCTGGCATCATCGCGCCGGGGAAAGCGGGTGTCGAAGTCGTCCATCTGCGACGTCCACGAGAGTTGTGCTGCCTCAACCAGCGCTGCTTGGGCGCGGTTCTTGCCGAGTTGCCGGCGATACTCGCGTTCCGAGAAATAGTCGGGCTGATACTTTTTCATCGTCTCGGGTTCAAAAAACGCCGCTATATGTGCCGTCAGATTGTTGGTTTCGTAGCCGCTCACGTTTCGACCCACGACTCGATTCGGGTGTACGGCAAAATATAAACCACCTGTCTCGTAACAAAGCTTGGTGAGCCCATACGGACCGAAACCTGAATCGAGTAATTCATCGTGTCTAGCTGAGCCGACAAAATGGAGTTTGAGCACCTCGGGCAGAAGCGTTTCGGGCCCCAAGCTCACGGGCACCCATTGCGGTCGTTGGTCGAACTTAGGGTCGGGATCGATCCACTTCACGTAGGCCGTCTCGCGGCCAAATGGGGCAGGGCGGCCTACCACGTACACGGGAATCGACAATTTTTGACACAAGTTAATTGTGGCTTCGTGCTCGGCCACGTCGTCCCCCGATTCATCGGTGAACACAACGATCATCACATTCCGCAGATTCTTGCGATTGAGCCGATAGATGCGAAACTTGTCGGCGAGCGTCGCGATGGATTGAAACACATATTCATAACGCGAGTTGGAATCTCCGATCGACTCAACGGCGGCTTCGATTTCCTTGATGCTGTCCGTGGGACGCGGCGTGTAGACTTGCACATCTTCACCAAACCCGGCGACCACCGTGAGCAGCGGCTTGTCTTCATGATTCTTGAACGCGGGATTTTCCGCCGCCTCGATCACGCCCAGCTCGTCATAGACTCGGCGAAAGCGGCGGAGGATATCCTCGCGTTCCCCCTTGAGACTTCCCGATTCGTCGAAGAGCCACGCCACCAAGGTCGGCTGCTGCTCGACGGAGATAAGAATCTCTTGCGTGATGCGGTCGATGGCTCCCATGGCCCCGGTCGTGCCGACGCTCCCGGCCCCTTGAACGGGGAGTCGCTCGGAAAGTTCGGGACCGCGAAACACGGGGGCCGCCACGTCGACGGTCAGCCGATCGCCAAAGTCGCTCACCCGTTCGGGTTCAAACAACACCAGCGACGTCTCGTCGATTTTCATCGCCGCGGCCAGCGACGATTCGTCGCCGCGTTGGCTCAATGCTCCGATTTCCTCGGGTGTCATATCTGCCGCAACGAATTCCTCGGCCAGCGACTCTTCCTCGGGGAGCGAGATGTTCTCCAGGGCGAGTGAAAGCTCCTCTAGCTTGTGCGGAACGGCAATCGTAATGAGCCCCAGCGCAACGGTCAGCAGGACATGCACGGCCACGCTGGAAAGCCAGGCGGTAGAATCTGGGGATCGAAGTGATGAGAATTTCATGGGGGAAACCTGCGACTTGGCCCCGGCAGGCGCTCACTCTTTGATTGTTGACAAGATTGTCGATCTCGGCAAGCTAAGAAGGCGTTTCAAAACCCGCGTTCAGAACCGGACGCTAGCGCGTTCCGGCTGATTCTATTAGCCGCTGGGCGCTAGCCCACGGTTTTGTAACAGCTTATTTCAACCCCGCGGGTGGTCCATAGTGTCGAGCCGTGTCGCAGGGTAAAATGAAAGTGCGTTTCCGATTCCTGATTTCGTGAGGGTGGCATGAATTTGCTCCATAAAGTGCTCGCTATTGCCTGCGTCTTTTTTTTCGCTCCGGATCACCTGTTCGCCCAATCTCCCGGACGCGCATTACGAGCGGCACCGCCGGTGGAGATTTTTCTGCCCACGAAAGACAATGTTCGCCTGGCGGCCACCTATTATCAGAGCACCGCTGGTCGCGATGCCGTTCCCATCGTGATGCTGCACGATTACAAGGAAGGCCGCACGATTTACAACAATCTCGCCCTGGCCCTTCAATCGCCTACGGACCCGCGGATCAAGTCCCACGCGGTGTTGACGGTCGATCTCCGTGGCCACGGCGGGAGCACGATGGCGGTTGATCAGACCGGCCAATCCTTGGAAATCGACGCCGCCAAACTACGCCCCGTCGATTACGAGGACATGGTGCGATTCGACATGGAGGCGGTTCGCCGCTTCTTGGTCGAGCGAAACGATTTGCAAGAATTGAACGTGAACAAGCTTTGTCTGGTCGGCGCTGGCATGGGAGCCAATGTCGCGCTGATCTGGTCGGCGGTGGATTGGGACGCCCCGCCACTGGCCCAGCGTAAGCAGGGACAAGACGTGAAAGCGCTCGTGCTCGCTTCACCCAGTTGGAAGCAAAAAGGCTTACCGTTGGTCGCCGCCCTCAAGCACCCCGATGTCCAAAAAATGCTCTCGATTATGCTCGTTTACGGTAGCCAAGATGCAAAGGCCAAGCAGAGTGCCGAGACGGTCTATAAAAACCTGGAGCGCTACCACCCCGAACCGCCCATTGACCGCGTTCGTGAAATGAAAGACCTCTTTGATTATCCGCTGCCGACAAAACTCCAAGGCAGCAAGCTGCTCGTCGATCGGCAGTTCAACATGCTGCCGAATCTCGACAACTTCATCAAGGCGCGCTTGGTCGATCAATCCTTCGAGTGGGTGCAGCGCAAATAATTCTCAATCGATGATCCGATCAGGATCGGCTGGCACCCGTAATTCCACGCCGATCGGCAGCAGATGCGGATTGCTGAGTTGATCGCGGTTGAGATCGAAAATTTCGAGCGCGCGGCCCGAGTCGCGAAGATACCGCTCCGCCAGTTTTTCCAACGTGTCGCCGTTCGAGACAACGTGAATTAGTTCCGTTGGCCAAGCATTCGGCGAGGCCTGCTGTGGGGTTTGAGTGACGGTGTAAGCGGGGCGAGTCGTGGGGTCGCTGGCTGCCAAGGGAGTGGGGGTCGTTGGTTCAGCCGAGGCGTTTTCTCGTTGGGCAAGCGCTGGATGGTTCGCAAGATCAAAGCTTTCGAGTCCGTCGGACCGTGGTGTTTCCGTCGCTTCGTTGGTGCTTGCCATCCGAGCGACGACCTGATCGGGTGCCATGGGAACTTCGCTCAGGGGAGCGACCACAGCGCTGGCGATGGGATCGCCATTGCTGGCCCGCAGAGTTTCCGCTTGATTTTCTCTGGGCAGAGTAGGATTTGCCCCCTCGCTCGATTTGCGAAACGGCCAAGCCAGTGCGCACCCCAAGCCCAGAATCAAGCCGGCGGTAAAAATTTTGCGTTTGCGAGTCACGGCCCAGACTTCCCAAGCGGAACGAGCGAAAATGAAATCGACTTCGTTCAACTTCGGAATCGAGAATCCGTTGGATTAACCCCCCGTTGCGGTGCGCGCATTATGCCGGTCGCACGGAACGGGCCGTGACGATCCGGCAAACTTTGCGTGCTCTCACTCCTAGGTTCACTTCGCCGCGGCGAGATCGCGAGTTCCGGCGGCACCAGTGGTGGTCGGCTTCGCCGCAGTGGCTTGCTCGCCATGGCTCAGCCACAACAGGATCGGCGAGGCGATAAAGACCGAGCTGTAAGTCCCCACCACGATGCCGATCACCAAGGCGAACGTGAATCCGTGGATTCCTTCCCCCCCCATGATGTAGAGCACGAGCACGGAGAAAATCGTGGTGAGCGACGTGAGCAAGGTCCGCGAGAGGGTTTGGTTGACGCTCAAATTGATCATGTCGCCCGTGAGACGTGGGCTCTTACCCTTGACTTCACGGATGCGATCGAACACCACAATCGTGTCGTTGAGCGAATATCCGATAATCGTGAGCAGCGACGCCACAACCGGTAAGCTAATTTGAAACTTCTCGATCATCAGCGCCTGAGCCAGACCGGGAATGGATTGCACGAGCCAGGAGCTCATGGCGATCATGCCCACCGTGATCAACACATCGTGGATGATCGCAATCACCGCGGCCACGCCGTAAATCCAACCATGAAACCGGAACCAAATATACGCGATGATGCCGATAAAACTGACGATGACCGAAGCGATGGCTTTGGTTCGCAGGTCATCCGCCACGCGTCCACCAATCTTGTTGGCCAACGGGAAGACCGGTTCACTGTTGGTAGCCTTTTCTAATTCGGCAAACACGCCGGCAGCCTCAGCGGGGGGAACGGCCAACTTGACATCCCACGTATTGAAGCGGCGAGCCGTGCCTTTCGTGAAGTCAGGATTTGACAACTCGAAGCGAGCAGAACCGCGGCCACTAGCTTCGAGCGCTTGGCGTAACATGTGCTCGGCGGTTTCGATGTTGACGCCACCGTCGGCGTCACCTTTGTCGCCGAAAAGAAGTTGGGCCTTGGTGCCCCCCACAAAGAAATCAATTTCCTTAGTGACGGGGGTCGCAGCCGCTTCCGTTGCTTCGCCAGTATCTGCCTCTGAGGTAGTTGCTGGTTGCTCAGCGGCTGGAGTTTCCTCGGTGGGCGCGTCGGTCTTTTCCTCGACGGCTTCTTCCGTGGCCTCTTCGGCCTGGAAGTTTACCAACCGGGCCGCAATTTGACGGCGCGAGGGAATCGAGCCAGTTTGCTCGCCGATGGGACCCACATTCGTCACTTCGACTTGGTAAGTTTGCAGCTTGTCGCCAAATTTTTCCTGCAAGATTTTCTGCACGGCTTCGACGTCTTGTTCGATGCTGCTCACCGTAAATCGCGTGCCTCCCTCGTCCACTTCCACCAACGAGAGATTCTTATCCTTGAGGTCGGTCTCAGCCAGCACGTCCATTACCTCGGAGAACGTCATGTTGTCTTTATCCTTGAGGACCATCGTCACGGAGCTACCCCCAGTGAAGTCGATATTCAACAAGTCCTCGCCTCGTTGGAACATCGCAAAGACGCCGATGGCGATGAGCAGCCATGACGCCCCAATCGCCAGATGCCGCTTGCCCATGAAATCGAAATGCGTTTCGCCGATGACTTGCGACATCTTAAGGTCTTTCACTTTGCCCAGTTTCTCAGCCACGTCGAAAATGATGCGTGTCAAGAACACCGCCGCGAACATGCTCATGATGATGCCGATAATGAGCGTCACGCCGAAGCCCTTCACATTGTCGGGGGCGATACGGTAGATAACGACGGCCGTGATCAGGTTGCACATATTCGAGTCGATAATCGTGGTGAACGCCCGGTCGTAACCATTGCGTATGGCCATCCTCAGGGCAGCGCCGCGGGCGCGTTCTTCACGAATACGCTCGAAGATGAGCACGTTTGCGTCAACCGACATGCCCACGCTCAGCACCAAGCCGGCCAGGCCCGGCAGAGTGAACGCAGCGTGGAACAAAACCATGACGCCCAAGGTCAGCAGCAAGTTGGTGCACAAGGCCACGCAAGCCACCAAGCCCGCGAAACGGTAATAGAAAATCATGAAGCCAATCGAAATCAACAAGCAGAACGCGATGGCAATTTTGCCTCGCTCGACGGTTTCGGCACCCAAGGTGGGGCTGATCGTCGCGCGGCTGATCGGATCCTTGTCCAAAGAAGCGGGCAAACTACCGGCGTTCAAGATGCCGACGATAAAATCAACCTCTTCCTTGCTGTTATTGCCGGTAATCCGACCTTGCGACGTAATCTTTGAATTGATGGAGGGAGCGGTCAGCAGCTTCTTATCGAGAATGATGCCGAGCGAATACTTTTGCCCCGAAGGATTCGGAAGATGTTCGCTCGTGAGCTGTCCGAAGCGAAAAGCCCCGAGATCATTGAATACAAAGTTCACCTGGGGTTGTCCCGTTTCGTCGAAACCAGACGATGACTGCGAAAGATAGCTACCCGTCACGTCGAGCCCGTCATTCATCAAGATCAGCGCCTGAGGCTCTTTGCCAGCCATCCGTTTGACCACCCGCTCATCAGGTTGATCTGCCGGGCCGAACTCCTCCATTTTATAAGGCATCCACTCGGCGACTTTGCGGCCACCCATCATCACTTCGTTGATGCTGGGGGGGAGAGCCTTCGCCAGTTCGATAATCTCGGTGTTCTCCGAGAAACCAGGAGCGGCCGTGATGCGAAACTCCAAGGCACCCGCCGTATAAATCCGTCGCTCGATGAAATCCAGTTCCTCCTGGCTTGCTTTAGGGATAATGATCTCGATTTGGTCGGGACCATACTCGCGGATCGAAACTTCCTTCGTGCCGCTGGGATCGATACGTTCGCCGAGCGCGCTGATAAGTTGGCGCACGAGTTGGCTCTTTTCGGAAACCGACTGTCCACCGCTGGTACCCTGGCTGGTGTCATCCGCCTTGGCTGCGGCCGAAGTATTCTGCAACTCGTAAATCAGCGTAATACCGCCGCTCAGGTCGGGACCGTATTTCAGTTCCCCCTGATAAAGCACAAGCGCCGCGGCCAGGATCGAGCCGATCGCCACCGCGAACTTCCAACCATGTTCCGGCATCCGCCAAATCTTGGCCAAGTAGCTGCCGATTACGATGGGGATCACAAAAACCGCTATCACCATGCTCAAAGCCACAAGCCCCGGAATCGCGGAGGTCGCCTCGGACGGAGCGGCTGGAGTTGCATTGCCCGCCACACCGATCTCGGTCGTGGCGGTGTCGGCGGGCTTATCGCCCGTTGTCTCTTGAGCCATCACGCGCCCAGCAGTCATACCGAGAAGTACAACCACCGCCAAGAGTGCGAATCGTTGCACGAGTAACCAAGACATGAGGAAGCCACTATTTCTAGTTATCATTTGAATTTTCCGTTTGCTGATCGAACGTGCGGTGACTCGACTGGATCGGCCGAGAATTTTGCTCGCAGGTTAGCTTTCTGTTTTGTTTTCCTCGGTCACGACCCGAGCGATGGCCGACGCGCTGACCCGCAGCTTGGTGCCGGTCGTTTCGTCGATGCGGATGGTCACCTCGTCGCGGTCGCGCTGCACGTTGGTCACCACGCCGTGAATGCCGCCAATCGTCACCACGCGATCCTTTTCCTTGAGATTGGCGACCATGTTGCGGAGCGCCTGCTCCTTGTTCTTCTGCGGACGCAGAATCAGAAAGTAAAAGAACACCATAATGGCGATCAACCCGGGTAACATGCTTGCGATTCCCGGGCCCGCCGGTTCTTCCGCTTGGGCCAGCAGCACACCGCTGGTCGGCAGGGCAACAAATTCACTCAACTTGGAAAAGATCATCACGAATTTTTTGTACCAATCTTAAAATGTGTTCGGTCCCCAAACTGGAGCGTGGGCGGAACTTACGACAAAACCGCCGCCTCGCCATGCAACACTCTGCCAGCAGAAGCCGCTCGCGTCTCACTCCTGCCAGCGGTGGGCAAACCGAAGAATCGCTCATCATAAATCGAAGCCCCGTAACGGACAAGGGCGACAAACTTCCGGCTAAGCTCGCCTCCAGCCCGCCAGTTTGGCCTCGTGAAACTCCCCAAAAGCGTCCGCCTCAATCGCCTCGCGGGCCTCCGCCATCAATCGCTGGTAATACGTCAGATTGTGGATCGAGGTGAGAATCGGCCCCAGCATCTCCTTGGCTTGAAACAGGTGGCGGAGATAACCACGGCTATGTTGGCAAGCGGGGCAGGGGCAGCCCGGCTCCAGCGGGCTCTGATCCAACTCATGAACCGCATTCCGCAGGCGCACCGGTCCACGATCCGTAAAGGCCAACGCATTCCGGCCATTGCGGGTCGGCATCACGCAATCGAACATGTCGATCCCGCGGCCAATGCACTCCACTAAATCCTCCGGTCGTCCCACGCCCATCAAGTACCGCGGCCGATCCGTCGGCAGATGGGGAATCGTCGCCTCGATGGTGTGGTACATCTCAATCGGTTCTTCGCCAACGCTCAAGCCCCCAATCGCGTAGCCGGGGAAATCGAGCGCAACCAGGGCCTCGGCACTTTCGCGGCGTAGTCCGACGTCGAGTCCCCCTTGCACGATGCCTAGCAGCATTTGATCACTGCGTCGTGATGCCTTGAGACAGCGCTCCGCCCACCGCACACTTCGCCGCATCGCGTCGGCGATGACGTCGAATTGATTGGGAAGGGCGACCACGTGATCAAATTGCATCACGAAGTCGCTGCCCAAGTTTTCTTGAATTTCAATCGAACGTTCGGGGGTGAGCTCCATCGGCGAGCCATCGATGTGCGAACGGAACGACACACCCTGCTCGGTGACCTTGGCCATCGCCGCGAGGCTAAACACCTGGAACCCGCCGCTGTCGGTGAGAATCGGCCCCGACCAGCCCATGAATTTGTGCAAACCACCGTGGGCGGCGATCACATCATCGCCCGGCCGCAGGGCCAGGTGGTAGGTATTTCCCAGAATGACCTGCGCGCCCGTTTCGCGCAATCGGCCCACGTCGAGGCCTTTGACTGTTCCCACCGTGCCAACCGGCATAAACGTGGGGAGCTCGACCGTACCGCGAGGTGTGTGCAGCCGCGCACGGCGCGCGGCGGTTCCGTGATCGGTGTGCAGCAACTCGAATCGAAAGGCAGGCTCAGCCATCGGCACTCACAACTCTGGCTGAGAGCCAATAGCTGACAGCCGACAGCTTTTTTCAGTCCCCACGCAGCTTGAGATTCGCTTCGGTGAGCTTCTCGCGGACTTCATTGAGGCTTGTCACGCCGAAATTCTTGCATTCGAGCAAATCGTCGCCCGTGCGGCGGAGCAACTCGCCAATCGTGGAAAGACCCAGACGGACCATGCACTTGCGGGCACGCACGGAAAGATTGAGATCGGAAATCGGCCGATCCATGAGAACACGCTCGTCGTCGCTGAGTTCTACTGCTTGAAATTGTGGCTCTTCCTCACGCCATTTGGTGGCGAATTGTCCCAGTTCCAGGCCCTTTGAGACAAGCATTTCGCGAATTTCCACCAGAGAGGTCTCGCCGAAATTCTTACTGGCCAACAGTTCTTGCTCGGTGGTTTCGGTCAAATCGCCCAGCGTCATCACCCCCATTTTTTGCAGGCAATTTCGGCTGCGCACCGACAACTCGAAGTCGCTGACCGGCACGCTCAGAATCTGAGACATCCGATCCTGACGACGGCGGGCCTCTTCGTCGTAATACATATCACGCGAAGCGTCGGCATCCTTGAAATAGAGCCGAGCCCGCGGATGATCGGGATACACTTCCAGAATCCGTTGATAGCATTGCTTCGAGCGTTCGAAGTGCTCGATGTCTTCGTACAACAGACCCAAGTTAATCAATGTGCCCACGTGCGTAGGGAATTGCGAGGCGGCTCGTTCGTAAAGCGAACGGGCATAATCATCGTTGCCGTGGTGGTCGTTTTCCATCGCCAAGCCAAACAACGCGCCCGAATGGGTGTTATCGGCTTCGACGGCCCGCTCCAAGAGCGCGACGACTTCGTTTGGATTCGCATCGAGCGCCGACACGGTTGCCGAACGTTGGTACAGGTACTCGGCGGTTTGCTCGACCGCTCCCGAAAGATTGTCGAGAATGGAGAGCGACTCTTGGGCTTTGCCGGCATAGCGGAGCGCTTCGGCCTTGGCGAGCGCGACATCGTCTTTGTTGTAGCCGGCGCGTTCCGACGATTCGTACATCGTGAGCGCTTCGTCGTACTTGTCGAGGGCCAACAGCGCCTTGCCAAGATAGAAATGCGTGAGCGCCCCGCCGTCGGCACTTCGCAAAGTTTGCACGGCAATCGTGTAACGGCCGAGCAGAAAGTAGCAGACGCCCAAGCGGACCGACGCCGCGGGGGTCCGCGATTCCTGCTGCTCCATCTCGCCGACCGCGTCGCGCAGCAACCGGAAGTTGCCGTAATCGGACGAAATCGCGCGGACGATTTGTTTGATCTCGTTCGGACCGAACGTGCTGTTGGAAAGCACAATTTGCTTCAGATCGACATCTAACACTTGCGACATGCTACTAACCACTCCTACTGAGGAACACTAATTTACTTGAGGGAGTCCGGTAATTTCCTAATGGAGGGAACGCCGTCTCTGGCGTTCCGTGATAAAGGTAGACGGTCTCCACAACAGCCACGGAACGCCACGTAGGGCGTTCCCTACAAATTTCTAGTACAGCCAATTAACCGAGGCCAAAGCCATAAAGCCAGTGGTCGGAGTTGAACCGACAACCCCCGCATTACGAATGCGGTGCTCTGCCAATTGAAGCTACACTGGCGGTAATGTTTAAGCTCATTAGAATACCGAAATTTCGCTGGGTCGGCAATGGCTGACACTCCGGGCGCCAGGAGAACTGCAAAGTCTGCCTGAATGTAGCAGGCACACTCCGTGTGCCGGGGCGGACGCGCGAAAACGCGGTGATTTCATCAAGGCGGTAACGGCACACGGAGTGTGCCTACTACTTTGCAGTTCTCCTGACTTAGGGCACAGGAGTACTGTAAAGTCAGGAATTAAGCCTGTTGAGACCGATTAAGGGCTTTTAGGCGATGCAGTTGGCAGCGGCTCGGACACAGAGTTGGGGATACGGAGCGGAGGCGGTGGATCGAAAAAGCGGCGTTGTTGATCGCCGCTCGACAAGCGGAGAGTCCGGGCGTCGGGTTTGGTGTCGGTTTTCGTCCCAACAGATAGTTGCGAGTATTACTGCAGATCAAATCGCCCCAGGCGAGCCCGCTTCAGCGGGCGGTGTGCTTAGGATGATTCCAATCGTGCCAAACCCGCGTTACAATCCCAGCATGTCCAAGCCCGTTCGCAAAATCTCGCGCGGTCAACATCTTGAGAATCAAGGATGCCATCTTTACGAGCATTGGCTCGTGGATAATATAAGTCTACTTTATCACCGCGCGCTGCCGGGATTAGTATCCTGCTTTTACGACGGAAGCTGCCAAGCAGGTCTTCTGGTATTGGTTCGAGCACTACACCAAGGTCAGTGACTGGCGTGAGTATTCGCATACACGAGCGGATGTCGAGTTGGAAGTAGCAATTCGGCGTTCGCATGAACTGAAGGCGCTTTTAGAGGGGGGGTGCCGTATAAGCGATATCAGGGACGCACCGCCCGCTGAAGCCCACCTCGCCTAGCTCTTGTCATCAGGCATACCAAGCGGGCATAATCGGCGGATCGTTTTATCGTTCTTCACCGCCCGCTTCTGGCTTTCTAAGTCTGGGGGCTCGCCACACGCCACTCACCACTGAAAATCATGCCACTTGTTGTTGTCGGTTCGGTTGCCATTGATAACGTTGAAACTCCCACCGCGCGTCGGGATAATTTGCTCGGGGGGTCGGCGACGCATTTTTCCTATGCCGCCAGCTTTTTTACCTGCGTGCGGCTGGTGGGGGTCGTCGGCGCGGATTGGCCCGCCGAGCATACCAAGCTTTTGACCGACCGCAACATTGATGTCTCGGGCCTGCATCAAGTGAAAGACGGAAAGACGTTCACCTGGACCGGGCGCTATCACGACAACATGAACGACCGCGACACGCTCGACGTGCAGCTTAACGTGTTCGGCGAGTTCGATCCCATACTGCCGGAAAGCTATCGCCGCGCAAAGTATGTATTCCTCGCCAATGGCGTGCCGGCCGTGCAAATGAAGGTGCTCTCGCAAGTGCCGGGGCGGCGGTTGGCCGTGGCAGACACCATGGACCTATGGATCAACATCGCCCGCGACGATCTCAACAAGTTACTCACTCAACTCGATGGCTTGGTACTTAACGACAGCGAAGCCAAATTGATCGCTCAGACTGAGAACCTGGTGACCGCCGGGCATCGCGTGCGCGAGATGGGCCCGAAGTTCGTTATCATCAAAAAAGGCGAACATGGGGCGATGTTTTTTAGCGAACACGAAACCTATGTGCTCCCCGCGTTTCCCACGCCGCATGTGGTCGATCCCACCGGCGCGGGCGACAGCTTTGCCGGCGGCATGATGGGCTATCTCTCCGAGCGCGACAATTTCGATCCCGACACGCTCAAGACCGCGATGGCCTACGGCATTCTCGTGGCGAGTTTTAACGTCGAAGGCTTTGGGCTCGAAAGACTTACCGAGATCACCCGCGCAGACATCGACGAGCGGATGGCAGAGTATCGCAAGATGCTCAGCTTTTAACTCCAATCAAAGCGGCCAATCGCGTAGGATGCGTTCGGTCTCTTCGGCGTGGCCGCTTTCGTCACGGACCATGTCTTCGAGTTGCACCGATAGCCCCTTGTCGCCGTACTCGTCGGCTTCCTTCGCGCGTTGCGTGTAGTTGGCGGTGGCCTTTTTCTCGGCTGTGAGAATCGCTTCGAGCATTTCTTGGTTCGTATGCGCCTTGGCCACGTCGCTGGGAATCGTGATTGGCTCACCACCGAGGGCCACAATCTTGTTGGCCAGAAACTGAGCGTGCAGTTGCTCGTCGGCGACTTCGGTGAGAAAAAACTGCGAAAGTTGCGGGCGATAGGGACCGGTCGCCTTCGCGGCGTACGTGAGATATTGAATAATTGCCGAGAGTTCGTTGGCTAAGTCTTCGTTGAGCTTCTTGATTAAAGTTTCTTTGTCCATGGTCCGCTCGCTTTTTGTCGTGATTAAATGGGGGTGCTTGATGACAGCAACCTGAGTAACCGCAAATTTTATTCCCCGTTAATCCAGACAGGCAAATGGGGCAAAATTTGGTTCCAAGGCGTCCGTGCCAACCACAAAATTTTGGACAGTGCCTGACACTCCACGCAATCAAAATAGGAAGTTTTTTGGAGTCGGTCCTTAATGGGGAAGCTTGGGCTTCACTGCTGCGTAGCTAAACATACCCAGCATCGCACCGGCGAACGTAAAAAGAGCCATCCCTGTGCCAGCACCAATCTGTGCGTAAATTGGTCCGGGGCACGCACCAGTGATTGCCCAACCGGCACCGAAGAGCATTCCCCCTACAACGACACCGGTGTGGTAAGGCTTGGGCTCGTATTTGATCGGCTTGCCGGCGACGGACTGGATTTGCAGTCGCTTGATGAGAAACATCGAAAGCATCGCCAAGCCGATGGCTGTGCCGATAATCAGATACATGTGGGCTTCCTGGAAGAGAAACATATTGTGAATGCGCTGCCAAGAAGCGACTTCTGATTTAATAAACAGAATTCCCAGGTAGACCCCAATAACAAACACGCTCGCAGTGGCGAACGTCGACATGCGCGATGGTTGGTCGTTAGCAGTTGGACGAGCCGTTTCAGCCATGGTTGTCTCCGCAGTTGCTAGAACAGTAAGTTTCCTAAGCCCCAAGTCACCGCCAGGCCACCCGCAAAGAAGCAAAGGGTTGCCAACAAGCTGGGCCAATTGAGGTTTGCGATTCCGGTGATGGAATGCCCCGAGGTACATCCCCCGGCGTAACGCGTACCAAAACCGATCAGGAAACCGCCGAAGAGAAGTTTTGCGGCACCAGCCGGGCTCTTGAACGTCTCGGGAAGCAAGGCAACCGGTTCCGCACTGAGAAAGCGCGTCGCGACGAATCCACCGACCGTAATGCCCATAACAAAGATGAGCGTCCATAAGTGCCCTCTGCGATCGTGTTTATTCAGATATTCAAACTTGCTGTTCGGAGCGCACATGGCTCCCATTTGCTGGAGGCTCGTTGAGATGCCAAACGCCTTATCAGCCAGAATACAGAGTAGCGGCACCGTCAAACCAATCAGGATTCCCGAGACCCACCAAGGCCAAGGTTGCATAATCCAGTCCATTTCAATGTTCTCCATGACTAAAAGTAGAAGGTTGTGCGGAAGATGACGAACGTCGCCACGGCGACGATTGCCACGGCGAAGATTTTCTGAAGTGCTGGACCGGAAAGATAGTGACTGCCCCAAATCCCGGCGAACATTCCGAGGACACCCCCGACGACAAAGTACAAAGTCGTGTCGAGAGGAATCTCGTGGCCTGCCAACAGATGCGATGCGACGCCCGAAGCGCTCACGAGCGTGATCACCAAGAGCGACGTGCCGACGGCGCGATGAATCGCCATGCCGCTAAAGAGCACGAGGGCCGGGACAATTACGAATCCGCCCCCCACGCCAAACAGCCCCGATAGGACGCCGGTGAGCACGCCGACAACGGCTAACACCATTGCGCAGGGCGAGTTGAATTCGAGTTTCCCCGCCGCGTCTCTGCGGCATGTCGGTCCATCAGCCTCATCCGCCGCGCAAATCATCTCGGCGCTCGTCAAAACGGTCTTACGCCACATGCGAACTGCCACGACGAGCATGAGCACTGCGAACAGCATCAGTAGGAGCGACTCGGGAATCAGAGTCGACAGCCATGAGCCAAGCGGTGCTCCGATCATTCCGGCCACCGCGAACATCAAGCCGGTAGCAAGTTCAACTTCGCCCGCCTTACAGCGTCCCAAGAATCCGATGGCGGAAGTCATGCCGACCGCGGCAAGCGAGATTCCCACGGCCTGCCGTGGGTCGATCGCTAGTCCATAAACTAACAGCGGCACCGCGAATATTGCCCCGCCGCCTCCCGTCAGTCCCAGCGAGAGGCCAACTATCGAACCGAAAATCAGCGGTAGAACTGGCATCATGGGGTTGTCCGGCTGTTGATTTGCCGAGCAGGTGATTGATCTCGGTTTCGACTCACGCGACGACTGTTACCTCATCTCGGACAATCGGTAGTCCGGCGTCAACCCAGGCTTGGTATCCACCCTGCATGTTGATAACGTCAAACCCGGCTCGCTGTAAAAGACTCGCGGCGATCGCCGAGCGACCCCCCGCTAGGCATTGAGTCACCACGGGCTTGCTCGTATTTAGAGTCTCGATGTTTCGTAGCAGCTTGCCGAGGAAACGGTGTTCAGCGCCGGCAATGTGCCCAGCTTGAAACTCCGTCATCGCACGTACGTCAATGAGCGTCATATCGCCATCCTTGATGCGGGAGCGAAGCTCGGCTGGTGTTGCGGATTCGTACGATTCAGTATTCAAGCCAGCGCTCTTGACGGCTGTCGCATCGAAATAGCCACCTACATTGTCGATTCCGATCGAACGCAGGCTTCGCAAATGAGCGGGAAGGGATTCTTCGTCGGTGATCAGGAAGACCGGCTGGTTATAGTCCACGAAGAAACCGGCCCACTGGACTAGATTCGACGCAGGCACGTTGATCGTGTCCGGCACGTGCGCTTGGGCAAAATTGCTGGCGGCACTCGTGTCGATGACAAAATGCTTTGCGGCGGTTGCCACCAGTTCCTTTGGGCTGAACGCTGCGACAGGCGCCAAGTTCTTAATCAGCTCAGGCCCCACCTTGTTGACTCGCTTCATCACAGCAAAGTAAAACGGCGTCTCTGGCTGGTCAGTCAGGATGTAGTCGACGAACTCCTGTTCGTCGTCGATCTGCAAGGCTGGATTAAAGAGCTTTTCGTACCCCACAGTGCTGGATGGGATCGCGCCGAGGCCTTTGCCGCATGCGCTGCCGGCACCGTGCGCGGGCCAAACCTGCAAGTGATCCGGCAATTCGCGAAAGCGTCGCGTGGAGTGGTAAAGTTCCCGCGCGCCGACCTCGGCGCTGCCAACCACGCCGGCCGCGGTTTCGAGCAGGTCGGGCCTGCCGATCGAGCCGACGAACACAAAATCCCCAGTGAAAATACCCATCGGGGCGTTGGCTCCGCTCCCAACGTCCGTCAGCACAAACGAAATGCTCTCCGGAGTGTGCCCGGGCGTGTGGAGGACGTCGAATTTCACATTCCCGATGCTGAACGTATCGCCATCTCTTAGCAGCAGGGAGTCATGGCGGCTGGCGAATCCATATTTCCAATCTGCGGGTCCAGCGTCCGACAAATAGAGTTTGGCTCCGACGCGATCGGCCAGTTCCCGCGATCCTGACACAAAGTCGGCGTGAATATGGGTTTCGGCGGAGCCAACAATACGCAGGCCTTCGCCTTTTGCGGCGTCGAGGTAGGGAGTCACGTCTCGACTGGGGTCGATGACGATCGCTTCGTGGCTCTTTTGACAACCGACAAGATACGAAGCATGCGCGAGCGACTTGTCATAGAAGTATTTGAGTATCATGCCACGTTTCCTTTTCATTCTGTTATGCGTCGAACCAAAAGCTGAAACAGTTCATCAGGCAGCTACGAGTCAGTGGCTGCCCTTGAAGCTACAGTTACTTGACTCCGCAGAATTGACGTCTGTTCTACCAATTTGGTTCCACGGCATCTTCGCCAGAAACAGACCCATGCCGCAACTGTCGGTCACGCCCGAGAAAACCAAGCCCGCACCCACGAACGCGCTCAGACCGACGAAATAGGTATGCACGAGATAGCCGAGCAAAGCACCAAGCACCACCAAACTCCCCGCAGCGATGCGGACTTGGCGTTCCAGTGACATCGATTTTTGACCACGCACCACGGGTAATCCCGCGGTTTCCCAGGCTTTCGTACCGCCGTCGACGCTTACAACATTGGCGATGCCTGCATCAATCAGTTTCTGACACGCCTTGGCCGAACGTCCGCCTAATTTGCAAATCAAATAAAGCGGCTGATCGCCACCTGCGGCAACTGCTTGTGGGCTGATGGTATCGAGGGGTACATTACGTGCCGCGGTGGCATGAACTTCGCGAAACTCGGTGGGAGTGCGAACGTCGATGATCTCGCGCACCTCGCCGCGCTGCAGGCGCTCGGCCAGTGCTTGCGGAGAAATTGTGGTGATAGACATGTGTTTGCTCCTGAAAATCTAGGTGCCGAAGCGCTGTTCGACACAATGAATGATGTTGGCAAGTTGCGGCTCAATCACACGGTAGTAACGGCGCTGCCCGTCCTTGGTGTGATCAAGAAACCCACAACGCTGCATGAGCCGTAAATGCTCGGACGCCATGTGATGAGCGATTCCGCACTCCTCGGCCAATTCGCCGACGGTATACTCGCGCTCCAACAGCATCTGCACGATTTGGAGGCGATGAGGATGGGCCAGAATCTTCAAACACTCAGCGGCTTGTTGAAACGCCACCGGTGTGAGGCGTTTGGGTGTCGTTGATTTCGAATTCTTCGCGTTTACGTTAGGCATGACGTTCCTCTCTTGTATTCAAATATATCGTTATTTTACGATATATACAAGTACGGAAAGTACGCAGCCTTCTGGCGGACGAGTGTGTCGGTAGACGCGGAGCAAGCTCCGCGGCTAAATAAACTGAGGAGATGTAGCGAGATCACGCCGCGCGGGCGACACGAGGGGCGCGAATCACGCGGCCCGTGAGGTCGGTCATTTGAGAGAGCCCCATCTTGGCGACGGCGAGGCCTAAAAGATCGTGTTGCAGGGACTCGGTCGGCTGTGCTTTTTCTTGCCAGAGCCAAACGGATGAGGCGGGTTGGATTCCCACCCGGATGCCGTGGCGGTGAGCGCGGAAGAAAAACTCCTCCCGGGCGTCGTCACGCAACTCGGGATCCCAACCCCCCATGGCCCGCACCCGGTCGGTACGAGCCACGAAAAAGTTGCCCACCAAATCGCACCACCAGAATCCCTCGCCTTTTGAACGCGAACCGGCTAATAGTGCCAGTCGGTCGCCGGCAATCTCCAAAAGGGCATGTTGCGATTGCAGCTTGCGCTTGGTGAAGAACCAGAATTTCGTTTGGCTGGCGAGGAGTTCTCCCGCTGCCACGTCGAGTCGGTCGCTGGCCACGAGCTCCAACAAACTCAGAAGCTGTGTCTCACGGTGGATTTCCGCGCGATCATCCAACAGTAAAAAGTAAGGAGTGCGGACCCGCGCGAGCAAGGCGTTTTGCGCGGCGGCTTGGCCTTTCTGACTTGGCAGCCGAAAACAATCGGCTTTTTTGCAGGAAGTCGCCTCGACCCCGTCGTCGGCCACCAGCACTTTCATCGCGGGATGAAAGCGGCGGATGCTCTTCACGAGCCGTTTGAGGGCCGCGGGCCGGTCAAAGGTGCGGATGATAGCAGTCAACTTCGAGAGGTCGGGAGTAGCCACGGTGAGTCCTGCCTGGCGATAAGAATAACTGGGATTTCTCAATAGAAATCGCCCTCCACTCGCCCGGATGTTCAATAAAACTGATTCAGCCGTTGCTACTTGAAATACTTCACCAAAGCACCGAGACGGCAAGGTTTTCGCAGACTTCCAGGGCTAACTTTTCTCTCGCAAAGGCGCGAAGGCGCAAATTAAACTTGATAGATTGCGCCTTCGCGCCTTTGCGAGAGATTCATTTCGATAAGAGCAAATCGCGCAGTTCGAGGCGGTGCATTTTGTGCGCGGAACTGGGCGGCGTGCCGAGGGAGATATGCAGCACGAGCTCGCGGGGCTCGAACACCATCGTTTGCAAGGTAAGCTCGCCTTGGTTGGCTTGATGGAGAGCCGCTTGAATGTCGGCGACGGCCAGCGTCGGTTTCTCGCCGGCAACTTCCAGGCTGTCATAACGCCAGCACTCTTCGTTCACGGCCAAGCCCGGCAGGCGGAAATGGTTGGTGCAGGGGAGCAGTGCGTCTTTGGCATCGCGACGAGCGACTTGTTTGGGCGTGATCTCGAAAATGACGCCGCGCTCGCGGTCGCATACAGCCAAGTTGGCCTGCGTGGTGGCGTGAGTCCGCTTGAGGAGTGCTTCCGCTTCGGCCACGGTCGTGCATTCTTCCAAAATCTGCCGAAACGTGAGTGCCATGGGCACGCCGGTGGGGTCGAAGTGGCTCGAACCATCGGCCGCTTCGTACACGTCGAGTGTAGCCACGCACAGCCCCGCGTCGTTCATGCCGGAGAAAACGCCCATCAGACCCGGAAAACTCACTGCCGCAAAGGCATGGTGTCCCTCGGGGCGAATAACGGTCACTAGGCTATAACGATCCAACACACCAAACGGGGGGAAATCAAAATTGCGGCCAAAGAGCATCGCGCCGGTCGCGCTCTTTTTCGGTTCGACGATTAACGCCGAGCAACCGATCCGGCGCAATTCGAGCAACGTGTTGGCGACGGCCAGCGTTTCGGGTTCGAGTTTTCCTATCTTAGTCGCCGCCGCGACTTCCTGCTGATAGCGCTGGGGCGCGTTGAGCATTAACGTCTTACCCGCTTGAGCGGCGAGCGGGTAAAAGAACTCGATGCCGAACTCAGCGAATATCAGCTTGGGGAAACCGAGAAGTTCCTTGCCCGGTTTGGCAACCAGCGCGGCGTGCTGTTCACCAATTTCCACAGGCGAGCCGACAAGAATCGCCACCGGAATCGCGTTGATGGTCCGCACTTCGCCGCGACCATGCTTGGCGGTGGGAAAGATTTCTGCAGCATGAACCCATGAGCAAAGGCCAAACGACAGAAAAAACAAAATCACAATAACACGGAGCATGAGTGAATCCTGGATCGGACGAGCAATGCCCTATTATAGCGCTCCACGCGATCCGACCAAGGGCGGCTGCTTAACGAAACATGTCATCCCGAGGGGAGTTCTACGACCAGGGGGATCTGGTTTGCACTACCCTTACGTCTGGAAAACGTGCGAAGTTTGAACCCAGATTCCTCAAGTCGTGAAACTCCTTTCGGAATGACCGCTAAGTCGACTTGCAATTCTTCTTGGTTACGCGGCTTACAAGTACGTGTTGATCAGATTCTCGATCATTTCTTGTCGGCCACTGCGGTTGCCGCTGATGTCGCCCTTGTCGAGCATGACTTTTTCTAGCGAAGCGAACGAGTGCTTGCCCGCTTCGATCTCGGCACCAAAGCCGCTGTCCCAACTGGCGTAGCGCTCGCTGAGCAGTCCGTCGAGTTTGCCATCGGCCCGCATCGCAGCGGCGATTTTGAGACCCCGCGCGAACGCATCCATGCCGCCGACGTGGGCGTAGAACAAGTCGATCGGCTCAAAACTCTCGCGGCGAACTTTGGCGTCGAAATTCACGCCGCCCGTGGTCAGACCACCGTACTTGAGAATCCCATACATGCATTGAGTGGTGAGATAAATGTCGGTGGGGAATTGATCGGTGTCCCAACCCAACAGCATGTCGCCCGTGTTGGCGTCAATCGAGCCGAGCGCCCCCGCCGAACCGGCCACCTCAATCTCGTGGTGCATCGAATGCCCGGCGAGCGTGGCATGATTAGTTTCGAGATTCAGCTTGAGGTGATCGAGCAACTCGTATTGCCGCAGGAAGTTCAGGCAGGCGGCTGCGTCGCTATCGTATTGGTGCTTTGTCGGTTCCTTGGGCTTCGGCTCGATGTAAAACTGTCCCTTAAAGCCGATTTGCTTGGCGTAATCCACCGCCATGTGCAGGAACCGCGCGAGGTTGTCCAGCTCGCGCTGCATGTTGGTGTTCCATAGATTCTGGTAACCTTCACGGCCACCCCAGAACGTGTAGCCGGCACCACCCAGCTCGTGGGTCACTTCCAACGCCTTCTTAACCTGCGCGGCGGCGAAGGCAAACGCTTCGCTGTTGGGACTGGTGGCCGCACCGTGCATGAATCGCGGATTGCTAAACAGATTCGCCGTGCCCCACAGCAGCTTGATGCCGGTGCGCTCTTGCTCCTCTTTGAGCACGGCCACCACCGCATCGAGATTCTTGTTGGTTTCGGCGAGCGACTTGCCCTCGGGGGCCACGTCGCGGTCGTGGAAGGCGTAGAACGGCGCGCCCAGCTTGTCGATGAACTCAAACGCCACGCGGACGCGGTTCTTGGCATTCTCCACTGAGTCCGTGCCAGCTTCCCAGGGCCGCAGCGCCGTGCCGGGACCGAAGGGATCGCTCCCCGTGCCGCGGAAGGTGTGCCAGTAGACCACGCTGAATCGCAGATGGTCGCGCATGGTGCGGCCCGCCACTTTTTCGTCGGCGTTGTAATGGCGGAAGGCCAGCGGGTTCTTGCTGTCGGGACCTTCAAACGGAATGCGACTGATTTCGGGAAACGCGGCCATAATGAGTGAAACTCTGGTAGGAGCGAGTTCTCAATCCACCGATTCTAGCGATTGAATTGCGAAGTGTCAGCGCAATCAACGCAAGAAAAATCAGTGAATTTGCAGCAAAATTGATTCCTTTGCAAAGTAAGCTGCCGCAAATTCGTGGACGGTTGGCTGGGTGGATACTAACATGAATTTAAGCCAATCCTGGGGCAGCCGTTTTTTGATTGGCTTAATCTCATTCGGAACAGAACACCTGAAGTATGCACCTGCGCACATTCCGCGCGGCTTTGTGGCCGCTGTTGCTGATTCTGTTGGGCTACGCCGTGAATGCGCCGGACGCTTCGGCGACGGTGGTGCGCTTTCAAACACCGTTTGGAAATGCGGGTGTGCGGATCTACGACCAGGCGAAGCCTCTGAGTGCGGCCAACTTCTTGGGATACGTGAACCGCGGCGATTATCAGAATGTGCTGATTCACCGCTCGGTCGCGAATTTCATAATCCAAGGTGGCCGTTACCGCTTCGACGGCACGGCGAAGGTTGAACCAAATCAATATCCCGAAGTTCCTCAGCAAGCGGCAGTGCTCAATGAGCCAGGCATTTCGAATCTGCGCGGTACGATCGCGTTTGCCAAGTTGGGTGGCAATCCAAACAGCGCTACGCGCGAGTGGTTCTTTAATTTGGGCAATAATTCCGCGAATCTGGATGGTCAAAACGGAGGCTTCACGGTGTTTGGCCGTGTCGTCGGCACTGGCATGACGGCAATCGATCAAATCGCTGCGCTGCCGAAGTTTGCATTTCAAAGCCCATGGAACGAAGGGCCAATGCGAAACTACACCAACGCAGATTACCAGGCGTTCGTACCCGTCGATGGTGATAATGTCGTCAATATGAATGTAAGCGTGCTTAATCTTCCAGCAGGCGACTACAACTTTGACGGAACCGTTAATAACGCAGATCTGGCAGTTTGGCAGGCGGACTATGGTTCTACCATCAAAGCCGAGGCAGATGGTAACGGCGACGGTTGCGTGGATGGCCGGGACTTTCTCATCTGGCAACGCACTTTCGGCCAGACGACGCCTCTTACGGCCGCGATTCTTGCCGTACCCGAACCAAGTGCGATCGGATTGTTCGCCTGTGGCATGCTGACGTTGCTGACACGACGACTACGGCCCTAGCCGGACAGCAACGCAGTCCGGGCAGAATCATTGAAGCAGCCCGGAGCCAAGTTTGGCTCCGGCTAAGTGCTTACTCTTTTTCCTTGATGTACTCCGCGTACTTCTCCGCGAGTTTCGCCTCTTTTTCATCACCGCGATGCAGCACCACGCGATAGTGCAACACGAGGGACTCGCCCTTGGATAGCGTCATTCGGGGAGGCCGATCACGGATGTCGCCTGCACCGTCGATGAACGCGACCTTGCCGAGCGGATTGCCGGCGAACAAGCCGTAGGTCCGCACATGCCAGGGGGCGGGATAGTTCAAGCTCTCGGGATGCGCGAAGATGGCGATGCCGACTTTTTCGCCGGCCACGGGGCCTTGATAATCAACCCACTCCGCCGGCTGTGCCCAAGCGGCCGCGTCGGTGAGGCCACGACTGTTGACGATTCGGCCCCCTTGCTTGTGATCGACGTTCATGCTGTCCGCGACGCGCACAGCGAAGAAACCTTCCTTACTATCGGCGAGTCGCAAGTCCGTTTCACTCGCGGTGAGTACCATGCGGCAATCAAGCCAACGATCCTCGCCGTCCGTTCCAAAAGTCCAGGTCCGCTGATCTTCACAAATCTTCTGCTCGTCGGGTCCGAGCCAATCGGTTGTCGCAACGATCATGGCGGTATCGCCACTGCTTTCGAAACGATCAAACTGTCGGTGGCGCTGCTCACCCTTTGGGTAAGCCTTGGGGCCTGTGGCCGGTTCGTGCCAGAAATCGAGCTCATTCACCCCTTCGTAGCCGATCCACAATGAGCGATGGTGAACATGATCTTCCGCTTCTTTTGCGTCGCCCTCGCCAACCGGATAGGCACGGGTCATCGCCTTGCCCGTGGGGCCAATCACGGGCCAGAGCACCGAACGCGGTCCGGATTTTGTGAGATAGCGAGTAAACAGCTCACCATCGATATTGATTGTGATGCCGTCCTCTTCTTGAGTAAGCGAGAATATACCTGACGGCTCGGCAGCTTTAGTCGAACTCAGTCCCATGAAAGTGAGTGATAAACAAACCGTTAAGCAAATTCGGCGCATGATTGATAACCTGAAGGGAGAAACGGTCATTCTGAAAGCTGTTTTACGACTTGAAGAATCTATTTTCGAGCTCTTAATCGTAGCCCATGCGTATTCGATTGCAAACCAGATCCTTCCGGTCGTGGAACTCCCGTCAGGATGACTAAAGACGCCCTTAGCCAGCACTTCCCCACGGGACTTTTGCAAAATATCATGTGTGCAGTCCAAATCAACGAAATGCTAAGAAGGTGCAGCCATCGCACGCCACCCCTGGGAAATCATTGAAGGCACGGGCAACGTGGTCGCCGTGGCGCTGCACGACGGACATGATGTCCGTGAGGAAGTCGCGCCGCTGTTTGCGATTCCCGAGGCAGATCGGCTTCGTGAGGAGGATCCCTTCACAGCCGTCTGGACCACGATTGCGCCGACCAAGGTGATTGCCCGGCGTTCGCGGTTTGAGGTTGATCTCAATCGGCCGCGCGAAAAGGCCGTCTATCGCACCCCCGCCGATGCCTGGGGACTCACCGTTTGGCATAATCCGTTGCCTCATGACGTGCTTAAACGATCGCTGGCGATCCGTGCCGAGTTTTACGATGCCGTTGAGCAACTCTTGACCCGGCTCGTTGACCAACATGGCCGCGTGGTGATTTACGAACTGCACACCTACAACCATCATCGCCTCGGGCCGGACGCGCCGTTCGACGATCCTCAACTTAACCCACAAGTCAACCTCGGCACAGCTTACAATGATCCCCGTTGGCGGCCCGTGCTGGAGCGATTCATGCGCGACCTACGCGAGCATGAGTTTCCCGGCGGCAAGCTCGATGTCCGCGAGAATATCAAATTCGAGGGGGGCTACTTTGCTCAGTGGATTGGTGAGCGTTTTCCCAACACCGTTTGCAATCTATGCATCGAGTTCAAGAAGTTCTTCATGGATGAATGGACCGGCGTACCCGATGCGGTGCTGCTCGCGGCGATCACGACGGCACTGGAAAGCACCTTGCCGGGCGTGTTAGAGGAGCTTGACCAATTGTGAGTACCGCGCCCTCCCAGCCCGTCCCTCTTTCGCAGGAATTCGTTGCCGATATCCACGCGCGGCTGTTGGCGAGCCAGCCGGTTCGTTGCGATCTGCCGGGGGGTGGCTCGCTCTATATGGAACGACCGTTGCCGTTCCTCTGCGTTTACCGTCAACCGGCCGAGGGTGATTTCGGGACGCGCGAGTTGGTTCATGGCGAGGCATCGTACCTGATCGTCCCGCACTCAATGACCAAGAAAGAGCTAACGCTGCTCCTCAAAACAATCATCGGCCCGCAGCGCGAGCGGTTTGGTGCGTTCTTGATGATTGAGATTTGGTCGGCAGACGACGCCGATGTCGAGGCGGCTTTTGCCGAGAGTGCCCTGGAGCCCACGGAATTTCGCCCCGCATTTTCCATCGAGGCTCGTAGCCCTCACACGCCGATGCGCACCATTGAAGCACTCCGCCGACAACTTGAACGGATCACACATCTCAAACAGTCGGCGGCAGTGGCGGTCGATACGACTTCTACTGCGACTCTTGGCAGTGTGGCTATGCTCCTCACGCCAGCCAAGCTTCGAGAGATGGGGACCGAGGTCGTCGGGGTCTGCGTGCGGCCAATCTACCGCAACCACAATACGGGCGAAGTCTATCCTGCCGTTCTACGGATGGTCAAACGCAACATCGGCCGGGCGCTCAAACAAGCCTTTTTTGCCTTTTGCAAGGTTCACACCAACGCGACTCCGGAACACTTTTACTCACTCGGTCGCAGCACGATTCTCAAGTCGGTGAAGTTCGTCGATCGCCGGCTTAATGAGATCAGCAAGAGCTTTAGCTTCTTGCTGCAAGTCACGCCGGTGAACGCCGAGGCGGCGTGGCATGAATTTCAAAAGGGGCACTTTGAAGTTGAACCGCGCTATTACTACCGACCTCTCGCGATGGAACCCGCCGAGCTAAAACGCGATCTGTTCCAACTCGCCATCAACAAGATCGAAGATCCCACGCTCTCGGAATTGTTCCATCAACGGCAAGATGAGCTCGACCGAAAGATCACGATGCTCAGCGACGTGGGCACGAAGCGGTTCGTCTATGGGAGTCAACAAGTCTACGGCGAGCTCACCGCGAGTCTGCTGAGCTTGGCACAGAGTTTGCTTGAAAGAATCAACGCCCATAACCGCGAGGATATGAGCAAAGGGGAAGTCAACGCCACGGAGTTTGCCAAGCGTGCTCGCAAGGAAGTGGAGCACTACAAAGCGCTGCTGCCGCAGTTCACCGCCGAGGTGGTGATTCGTGACGACATGTATGCTGGGTTGATGTGCTCGGACGGCAACTTGTTAATCGGTCGGGACGCCAAGATTCCGCGCAGCCGGGTGGACGCGTTGTTGCACCATGAAGTTGGTACGCACCTTTTGACGTATTACAACGGCTTGATGGAGCCGTTCAAATTGCTGCATACGGGATTGGCTGGTTACGATTCGTTGCAGGAAGGGATCGCCGTGCTGAGCGAATACTTGGTCGGGGGTTTGAGCAAACCTCGGTTGCGGTTATTGGCCGCACGGGTGTGGGCGGTGCATATGTTGCTCGAAGGGGCAACCTTTATCGACACGTTTCGCGCCCTGACCAAGGAATTTGAGTTTACGCAACGCGCGGCTTATACCGTCACCATGCGTGTCTATCGCGGTGGCGGATTTACCAAGGATGCCGTCTATTTGCGGGGGTTGGTGGAAATCTTGGACTATTTGGGGCAGGGGGGGACGCTCGACCCCTTGTTCGTCGGTAAGATTGCCAGCGAACATATTCGCTTCGTCCGCGAGTTGCTGCATCGCAAGGTGATTTTGCCTGCCGTGCTGCAACCGCGGTACTTGCAACTTCCGGGCGTGGCGGAACGCCTGGAAAAACTCGGCGCGGGCATGACGGTGCTGAATCTCATTGAAGACTAAAGTTCCGCAGGGTAAAGAACGAGTAGAATATGAATTTCGTCATTCCCGCGCAGGCGGGAATCCAGATGAAGGCCTAAGAAACTAGATTCCCGCCTGCGCGGGAATGACAACAAGAGCTTACCTTCGGAACACTTCAATAGGAACACTCTATGCGGATTGGTTTTGTCGTTAACAACATTGCGACCGAAGAGGAAGGCTACACCACCACCCGGCTCGCCATGACGGCGGTCAATCAGGGGCACGAAGCGTGGCTCATCGGTACGGGCGATTTCGCCTTTGATCCCGATGACAAGGTCCGCGCGCGAGCACGGACGGCCCCACCGGCGAAGTACAAATCTACCAAGACGTTCTTGCAAGAGTTGCGTGGCAGTCGAGGGATCGTCGAGCGGATCACGATCGAAGACATTGATATTCTCATGCTCCGCAACGACCCGGCCCAGGATCAAGGCCCGCGGAGTTGGGCTCAACAAGCGGGGATCGTGTTTGGCCGAGCGGCGATGCGGCGGGGGGTGATTGTGCTCAACGATCCCGATGGTCTCAACCACGCGATCAACAAGATGTACTTCCAGTTGTTCCCCGAGGAAGTCCGGCCCGCGACGCTCATCACTCGCGACCGCGAGGAAATCCGCGACTTCGCCCGCTCGCACAACAACGACGTGGTGATCAAGCCGCTGCAAGGCTCGGGAGGGCAGGGGGTGTTTCGCATCGTGGGGGATCAGCTTGGCAATCTCAACCAGATGATCGAGTCGATCTCGCGCGACGGCTACGTGGTGGCCCAGGAATATCTGCCCCTCGCCGCGGAGGGGGACATGCGACTGTTCATGATGAACGGCCAGCCGCTGCGCTACAAAGGCAAGTACGCGGCGTTTCGGCGCGTACGCTCGGGTGACGACATCCGCAGCAACATTCACGCCGGCGGCAAGAAGGCCCAAGCCGTGGTGGATGAGAGTGCCTTGCGGATCGCGGAGATCGTGCGGCCCAAATTAGTGGCCGACGGCATGTTTTTCGTCGGCCTCGACATCGTCGGCGACAAGCTGATGGAGATCAACGTCTTCAGCCCCGGCGGCTTGGGCAGCGCCCAAAGTTTCGAGAACGTGAATTTCACGATCCCGGTGATAGAAGCCCTCGAACGAAAAGTCCAATATATGGGCTACTACCAACGCAACTTTAATAATGTTGACATGGCCACACTTTGAAAAAAGCCACGGATTTTCACGGATTAAACACGGATAATTGGTAGTGATGCCTCCACGCATCGCTACTGTCATAGTCTCGGACGCGTAATAATTTTTTGATCTTTACTATCTGTGTTCAATCCGTGTTTCATCAGTGGCTAATTACTGTGGACCCAATGATGTCGTGTTAAACAGGCAGGAGCTGTACTAGTTTACAGAGAATCGCATGTTCATCGTCTCGGTCTATCTAACGGTCCACCCTGAACACGTCGGCCCGTTCCGCGAGGCCGTGCTCAGACACGCCAACAACTCGCGCACCAAGGAAACGGGTTGCCGCCAATTCGACATCTGTTTCGATCCCGCTGACGACCTGCGCGTCTTTATCTTCGAGAAGTACGACGACCAAGCGGCGTTCGACGCGCACACAAGCTCCGAACATTTTGCCTGGTTCTCAAGCGTCGCGGGGCCATGGATCGCCACGAAGCAGTTGGACACGTGGGAAGAAGCGAAAGCTTCACAATAGCCCCGGCGCAAGCCGTGAAGGCAGAAATCGTGATTGGTCTCGTGCCGACCACCAGCTCGCGCTGGTGCTCATGTCTATCATGGCGTCGGGATCCGATGCAACCTCGTGAGAAGTAGAAGTTGCTCGTACAACCAACTACCGAAAATACCCGCTTGGGAGTGAAATGCACGTTGCCAAATTGACCATAATCGGCGACTTGTTTGAACAAACGCGCACTAGTCCGGTTACAAGCTGGTGGAGCGTTGCTAGCAGACAGTGCTACGGCAAATTTCCGAGCGATTTTTGTATTGCTAGCTGCAATTGTACGCTACACCTAACTTTGAAGCGCTCTATGCATCTACTCCGTGCCTTCGTACCGCGCCAACACTTCCCACACTTCATTCCGCAACCCGAACACCGGCTTGGCGGAGCCGATGTAGCCGTTGGCCAAGAGCGAGAAGGCCAGCAATTGCCCGCGGGTCGTCGTGACGTACCCAGAAATAGTTGACACACCTCCCATCCCGCCGGGCTTTGCCGACACGAGTTTTTGCTTTTTACCGTCGATTTGCACTTCATAGGTCGGCAGCGCGGAGTAAAACGTCTTGGCTTGAGGATGTTGGTGCATAAACTTCAACAGTCGGACCGAAGAATCCGCCGAGATGAGATTGTAGCGCGACAACCCCGAGCCATCGACCAGGCGGAATGAATCTTTTTCTAGGCCGGCGGTGTCGATCAGCCAACTGCTCATGAACGCTGCCCCATCTGCCCACTTCGGTTTCTTGGCCCCTTTGGCGATGGCAATCTCGTGGAGCAGCACTTCCCCCACGGCGTTTTCGCTTTTGTGGTTGAAGTGTTTTAAGGTTTTGGCGAGTGACTGGCCCAAATGTTTTACTTCTTGAGAATCACCACCCGTTGAAGAAGCCGTTTGCTTTGACGACGAGAAGCGCACACCTCGTTCAATGAGTATCGCGGTGAACACGCCCTCGACCCACTTGCCCGGATTAAGCATCGTGATCCGCATTGTCTCGGGCTTCTTGAGCTTTCCCCGCTGAGCGACCACCAAGGAATGCGTAAAAGGCCGGCGCGTTGCCAAAATGTCTTGGCCCAGTGAATTGCGTGGGACGAACTTGATCGAGGGATAGCTCGTCGGCAACAGCAATGTTGCTTTGATGGCTTCTTCCTCGCCCGCAGTCAGCGCTAGCTCCAGCACATTAAAATCGACCATCAATGGTGTGATCGACATGTTGTAGTACTCGGGGTCATCATCCCACATCCACCCCGGGCCTTTCAGCGGTGAAGCATACCGCGAGTTATCGGCAACCACTTCGCCCTGAATCTCGGTGATGCCCAGTTCCTTCACCACGCGGTCAGCCAGTTGATCGAGATCGCCGCTTGTGAGCATCGCGTCTCCACCGCCGACGAGCACGAGATTGCCAGTCAGCACACCCTCTCGCAAAGTTCCCTTCACCTGCACCTTCGTTTGGAACTGATGATCGGGACCAAAAGTGTCGAGCGCGCAGGCCGAGGTGTAGATTTTGAGATTCGACGCGGGCGTCAGCAGCCGATCTCCCCCGCGATCATAGAGCACAGCGCCACTCTCCACATCGATCACTTTCAGCGTGACAGTGGTTCGACGTGCGGTGGCGTGCTGATCGAGCACCGCGTTGAGTTGGTCCGTAAGCTCCGTCGCGCCACTCGCCTCGGCACGTACAGCCACTACAAGGGTCAGCAGCAGAATAAGCCCTTGACTCGTTGAACTAATCATCGATGGTATGCTCCGGAATCCAGCGCGGCCAAGCTGGGTCGCGCTCGAGTTGTACCAGAAGTGATCGGCTGATGGCTTCTTCCAAGGAGCCCACGATTTTGAGTTGCGACCCCGTTTGGAAGTGCTGGCGTGCTTTGGAGCGCTCTCCGCGCGCGAGATGCGACATCGCCACAAAAAAGTGCGCCTGGCACAGGTCGATCCGCGATTCTGCTGACCGTTTGAGGAATTCCTCGGCGTCAATGTCGCCACAAGTAAATGCCAGCAGATGGTGTCGCCAAGGCCCCTTCGGGGAACGAGCTTGCGGCGTTGCACGAAACTCGCGGCTCAGCTCTTGGGCACGGGGGAGATTACCGGCGAGGCACTGGATCGTGTAATTGAAACGGTGCAGGTTAAGCCCGTCCAACGTCTCAGGCCCCTGCGGAGCAAAGCCGGCCACCACTTCGTTCGGCTGACTGACCTGGGAGGACAGTAATAGGCTCCGAAAAAACTGCGTGGAGCGTGCATTCTCGATTCGGGCGAGTCGCTCGTCGCAGACGGCAATTCCCTCGTCGACATTCCCCAATCGGAAATAAGTGAGAACCAGATACGCGATTTGCCATTCCTGCATCGCCAACCAAGCTTCGAGGGCTTGCCGATCTTCACAGATGTACTCGAAGTACAAGCCACGCCACCGGTGAGACCGATATTGCTCGGGAAAGCGTGTCAGCTTTTGCGCAATCTGGCGCGATTCCGCGAGATGCTGCTGCCGGCGCTTTTCGTTGCCGGCGAGTTCCTCGGCGGTGGCAGCGATTAGATGAGCCTGCAATTGATTTCCCAATAAATAGCAATTGGGATCAAGCAATTCGCCGGCGATGCGCAAATCGTCCAGAGCCCGATCCGCGGTTTCGATGTCGCCCGTATCCATGGCTCGTTCAGCGAGGATACTGCCCCGAGTCAGCCGCGCTTGCACGCTCGTCTTGTCGAGCTGCACGGCTTGATCGAGAGTTGACAGCCCCAAGGCAAAGTCACTGTAGAACTGTGCCTGGCCCAGCAGCAAGTAATCTTGCAAGGTGACTGCCTCGAGAGTGGGAAGCACTTTGGCAATCCGCGCACTCTTCTCGTGCTCCTCGTTGGATTCATAGGCATTAGCGAGCAGAGCGTGGGCGGCTACGCTGTTGGGCATTTGCTCGACGGCCTGTTCTAGCTTGTCGCAAGCGTCTTGGAACACACCCGCTTGCAGATCAAGCTGTCCACGCAGCAGCAAGAGTTCTGCTCCAGATGCGCCAAGTTTCTCCGCGTCGTCAATCGCCGTACTGGCCCGCTCCAGATTGCCTTCGAGGGCCGCCAATTGGGCCGTCTCAAAGAGCTGTGCAAACTGGGCATCACTCCAACGCACCTCGGAGCGATAAGTTCGATAGGCAAAAAACAGCGCCATCATTGCGAGGCAACAAATCGTAGCCAGTGCTGTGGCCCAGGTGCGATGCCGCTGAACCCACCGCAGGCCGCGACTCAACGGAGTTAGCGCGCGGGCGGAAATCGGAACTCTCGCCAGAAAGCGTCTTAAGTCTTCGGCCATTTCGCCGGCTGTTTGATAACGCGCGGGCGGATATTTTTCGAGAGCTTTCAGACAGATCGTATCCAGATCGCGGGGCACATGGTGATTGACGGTCTTGGGAGCGACCGGCTCGTCATGAGTAATCTGGGCGATGACTTGCTCGCGTTGCTCCCCGCCAAACGGCGGACGCAAGGTGAGAAGTTCGTAGAGCGTCGCACCCAGGGAATAGATGTCGGTCCGCTCATCAACCACGCCCATGGCGGGATAGATTTGTTCCGGAGCCATGTAATAGGGCGTGCCAATCACCTCGCCGGTCCGCGTCAGCCCTGGCTCCTGGGCCACGCGGGCGAGTCCGAAATCACTGATATGAATCTCACCGTCCTTGGAAAGGAGCAGATTCGAAGGTTTAATATCACGATGAACTACTTTCATCGCATGCGCGTATTGCAAACCCTCAGCCACATCGGCGATCAAGTTCGCCACGGCATCGAAATAGTTTCTCCCTCGGCTTAACAGTTCCCAATCAGGGGCTTTCACGATCAAGTCGCCGGGCGGGGGCGTCGTATCACCTGCCTTGGAACGTGTGCTGGCCTGTGATTGATTGGACACAGAGACGCGTGCCGCGCACTCGCGCAGTTCCGCCAGGGGGCGATGCTTAAGCTCTTCAATCAGTTCGCTCAGGGCTGGGCCGTCAATCAGCTCCATGGCGTAGTAGGTCGCGCCATCGTCCTCACCCGTGGTATAAACCGCCACGATGTTGGGATGATTCAAGCGCGCTGCCGCCTCGACCTCACGTTGAAACCGGGTCTGAGCGTTCTCGGAATATCGCAGATGAGGTGGCAGAACTTTGAGTGCGACTAATCGATTGAGCGAGATTTGGCGAGCACGATAGACAACGCCCATGCCTCCCGCGCCGATCTGTTGCTCGACAATAAAGTCACCGAGTTGCTGTCCCACCACGAGTTCCAAGCTCGGTAGGGAAGCCGCTGCGAAAAAAATCTTAGTTGTCTCCGGTCCACTGTCGAGAAAATCATCCACTTCGTCATGAGCGGCTAGCAGCGTGGACACTTCGACAGCCAGTTCGGCATCGTCTCGACAAGCGTCTTGCACCCAACTGGCCCTTGCGGCCGGCGCAACCTCCAGCGCGGCTTCGAAGATTTGCAACGCGGCTTTGGCTCGGTCAATCGACACGCGCGTTCTCCGCTTGCAACTCTCGCAGCAACCACGCCCGGGCCACTTCCCAATCGCGCTTCACTGTTGCGGGAGAGATTCCCAAAACTTCCGCTGTTTGTTCGATCGAAAATCCCCCAAAATAGCGCAGCTCAACAACCTGACTTTTGCGAGTATCAAGTAGACTGAAACGCCCGAGAGCTTCGTCCAGTTCGAGCAAATCCTGATTCTTTTCTTGGCAAGCGACCAAGGCTTCATCCAAAGCCAGCTTTTGCCGGTTCCCGCCACGTTTTTGGCGGCCCCGCCCCCGGGCGTGATCCACCAGCAAGTTGCGCATCGCCTTCGCGGCCAGAGCGAGAAACTGTCCGCGGTTCTGCGCGGTTAGATCACTCTTCGCAAGCAGTTGCAACGAAACTTCATGCACCAAAGCAGTGGCCGTGAGCGTATGGTCGGGACGCTCGTCTCGCATCCGCGCCGCAGCCAGCACACGAAGTTGGTCATAGGTGGCACGTAGCAACTCGCCACGAGCATCGCTGTCGCCCTGCGTAGCTCTCTCCAGAAGCTGATTGACGTTCATGCCCGCTGGGCTCCGGAAATTTTTTGTAATTTTCTTTGAGCCGATTCCACTGGAAAAGTCGCCTTGATAAGCGGCAGAGAATCCCACCGGCTCAATCCCCTGATTGCTTGGGTTTTCCACCCGCTCTGGCCGCAACCTGATTGTAGCAGACCGCCAAACAAGCGGCAGCACCGTGCGGTTAGCATGCAATCCCCACGATTTCCGACAAACACTTGAGCCGACGATTATAAGCAACACCGGCCACTGAAGCCAAAAAAGCCCACCCCAGCGGGCAATCTTCCCGCTCAAGCCAGAACAATTTTCCAACACGAGGACATAGACATGGCACGCAGTTACTTTACCTGGTTTAGCAAACAGCGATCTTACTGGAACAAGAAACGAAAATCCCCCTCTGCCGCGGCACGAGGCTTGCGCAAGCTCATGACCGTCGAGCCCCTGGAAGATCGGCGCATGTTGGCCGTCAGCGCCATGTTCGCGCCAGCGACTAGCACGCTCAACGTATTCGGCGACTCGGGTGACAACACCATCGTGGTGAGCCGCGACAGTGTGGGGGCCCTTCGCGTCAACGGCGGAGCAGTCAATATCGTGGGGGGCACGCCCACGATCGCGAATACCACTTTGATTCAAGCCTTTGGTCTGGCGGGTAACGATGTGATCTCTTTGGACGAAACAAACGGCGCTTTACCCGCAGCGAAGCTTTTCGGCGGCGGGGGCCAGGACACGCTGACGGGAGGCTCCGGTGGCGACCAACTCTTCGGCCAGTCGGGCGATGATGATTTGCTGGGAAAGGGAGGCACTGACCTTATGTTCGGTGGTTCCGCCAATGACGATCTGACCGGTGGAGATGCCGACGATCAAGCGTTCGGTCAAAACGGTAGCGACACCATGGTGTGGAATCCAGGCGACGATACCGACCTCAACGAAGGGGGGGGTGGCGTTGATACGGTGACGGTCAACGGAGGGGGCGGTGACGAAGTCTTCACGACGACCGCCAATGGAACTCGAGTGCGATTCGACCGTGTTAATCCCGCTCCATTCTCACTCGACATTGGAACGTCAGAAAATTTGGTTGTGAACGCCAACGGAGGGAACGACTCATTCTCTGCCACGGGCAATTTAGCAGCTCTAATTGCCATTACCGTCGATGGCGGTGCCGGCAACGATACGCTCCTCGGTTCCAACGGAGTTGATTTACTCATCGGCAGCGACAATGAAGATTTCATCGATGGCCAACAGGGCAACGACATGGTCTTTATGGGTGCCGGCAACGATAACTTCCAATGGGATCCTGGCGATGGCAGTGACACCATCGAAGGACAAGACGGACTCGACAAGATGATCTTCAATGGTAGCAACGGAGCCGAAATCATGGAGGTCGCGGCGAATGGCTCCCGGGTACGGTTCACTCGCAATCTGGGAAGCATTGTGATGGATCTGGACGACGTGGAAGTGATCACGACAAATGCCCTCGGCAGTACCGACACAATTATTGTCAACGACATGTCGGGGACGGACCTGACGGAATTCAACCTCAACCTGGCAGGCACGATTGGTGGAACAACGGGCGACGCACAAGCCGACTCGATCATTGTTAATGGAACCAACGGCGAAGACGTCATCTTCGTGACCGGTAGCGGCGGCAACGCCGCGGTGCTGGGCCTCGCGACCGTGGTCAACATAGCCGGTGCCGAATCAGCAACCGACCGTGTCACCGTCAACGCGCTGGGTGGCGATGATGTGGTTGATGCCACTGGGCTGGAAGCATCCGCGATCCAACTCACGGCGGATGGCGGCGCCGACGACGATGTGCTTCAGGGGGGCGACGGTGCCGATACTCTCCTCGGTGGCGAGGGTGATGACGTGCTCGTCGGCGGGCCGGGACTCGACATTCTCGACGGCGGGTTGGGTGATAACGTCGTGATTCAATAATCAACCAATCACGGTATGACACGCAGACAGTTGATCGAAAGCAGGCATGTTCCATGATTCAATGGCTAACCAGTATGAGACCTTCGGCATTGCTATCGGTCCTTGCGTTATACTTGGCCCTCGGCGGCTTCTCAGCCGAGGGGGCCACGCTCGCCGATTTGTTCGGCGGCGGGTCGATCACCGTCGGCAACAGCCGCTTTAGCAATTGGGAGTTGATCTCGCTGGATGCTACCGCCGCGCCAGCTCCCCTCTTGTCGCAAATCTCGGTCAACCCGATCACCAACGATCTCACGCGACCAGGTTTGAGTTATGTAGCCAACGGCCAATTAACCACGCTCGGAATCAATGCGATCGACCTAGCTTTGAGGTTTCGCGTGCAAGCGCTCACCGACGGCAAATCGTACGTCGATCAAGAGCTCGGCTTAACGAGCTTTCATTTCGGAGCGGGAACAGGCCTCGCCTATCTCACGCAAGAGCTCGCGAGCCCAACCGGCGCGGATCTCGGTGCCACCTTGGTGATGGCCGACAAGGGTTCCAACTTTTTTCAGCTCTCGGATGATGCCAGTTTTGCTCACCACTTCAGCTTGAGTGTCACCACCAGCATCTTTGTCACAGGATTGGCGGCGACGGATACTGTCGACCTCTCAACCTTCACCCAACGATTCGCGCAGACCGGACCCCAAAGCCCCGCGGGAGATTTTGACGTGGATGGAGATGTCGACGGGCGTGACTTTTTGGTCTGGCAGCGCGGCGGCTCACCGCTTCCCAATAGCTCCTCGGATCTTGCCACTTGGCAAGCCAACTACGGAACAATCGCCAACCTGACCGCGACACTCACCGCCGTTCCCGAACCATCCACGGCAGGAATGGCGCTAATTGGCACAACGGCCATGCTTTTGAGCGGCGCGCGCTCGGCAAAGAGAAAAACTCGGCCACACTCACTGCGTGCCGAGCTTGAATAAAAAGTACCCCGTACGGGAGTCGAACCCGTGTTACCGCCGTGAGAGGGCGGCGTCCTGGGCCACTAGACGAACGGGGCCAGATCGTGAATTGTCCGTAGTCATTTGTCCGTTGTCAATTCCTGCAACTCACAACTGCGACTGACATCACGAAGTAATCCCCTTCGTGAGCGTCATGAACGCCGTTTCCAGGTTGATTTCTTCTTCGCTTAGCCGCGTGAGGGCATGGCCGTTGTCGAGGAGCAGCCGCGCAAGTTGGCTGAAATCGTGATCTCCCATCGTGAGCGTCACGCGCAAGCCCTGCTTGTCGACTTCGACTTTCTCGACCATCGGATGCTCTTCGAGCAACTTGCCCGCCGCATCGCGATCGGTGGATACGTCAATCTTTAGGACTGTCTGTTGGCGGACTTGCTTCATCACGTCCTCGACGTCGGCATTCACGATCAACTCGCCGCGTTCGATGATGCCGATCTTGTTGCAGATATCAGCCAGCTCCGGCAAGATGTGGCTGGAAACCATGATGGTCTTGCCCATGTTGCGTAGCTCTTTTAAGAGGCCACGAATCTCGATCCGTGCCCGAGGGTCCAAACCGCTCGCCGGTTCGTCGAGCAGCAGCACTTGCGGATCATGCAAGAGCACCCGCGCAAGGCCGAGCCGCTGCGTCATGCCACGCGAGAGACTGGTCACCAATTCGTTCCGCTTGTATCCCAAATCAACGAGGTCGAGCACTTCGTTACAGATCTTGCGGCGGTCGGGGCCGGTGATCCGGTAAGCAGCGGCGAAGAACTCCAGATACTCGATCACCTGCATGTTGTCGTACACGCCAAAGAAGTCGGGCATATAGCCGATGATGCGGCGAATCTCTTTGGGTTTCGTGTAAATCGAATACCCGCCGACGTACGCCTCGCCCCAAGTGGGGTTGAGTAGCGTGGCGAGAATCCGCATCGTCGTGGTCTTGCCCGCGCCATTGGGGCCGATAAAGCCGAACACGTCGCCGCGATCGAGCTTGAGCTCGATCTTATTGATGGCGAACAGCTCGCCATATTTCTTCGTCAGGTCGTGAACTTCAATCACAGTGATTTATCAGTTGTTAGTGGTCAGTTGTCGGTTGTTAGTTGCTCTCAACGAGCGGTCCCACCGGAACCACGAATCGATAATACGTCCAATTCAAATCTTGGTCACTCCCCAAGGGTTTGTCACCATCAAGCCATTGACTGCCGGGCTTCGATGCTTTGGCGAGCAAAATCGCGACGTCGGGCTGGTCGAGCAAATGGCTCATGTCGAGAAAACCTTGATACCGACTGAGCATTCCTGAATAGCGCTGGCCGTTGACGGCATGGAAAAACATCATCGTCTTGGCGAGCCGCGTGATGTCGGCGTTCGCTAACCGAAAAGGCACGGTTCCATCGTCGGCGGTTTCAGTGATGGTGGTTTCCCCAGCCGTGGCGCTGGTGAGCAAGGTCCGCACGGTGCGAGGTTGGCTCGCATCGAGGACATTCACCGCCGAACCCGCCGGGATGGAACCCAAACTCCATGCCCATTGGCCGTAGAGCAAGACGCAATCTTCGAACGCTGCATCCGTCGAGTTGACGATTTGGCCCAACAGTAATTGCTCGTCCGTGCGATTGAGCGTCGTCTCTACGGGTGCCGTCACATCCGCCGACCAGCGCGAGGTGATCGTTTTGGTGGACCACAACTGCACGGGCAAGCCAAGCATCTTGTCGAGCGCGGTATTAAAGGCGTAACCACGGTCGAACATGCTGGTTTGGCCACTGCTGTTCTGCATGCCGCCGAGCCCATAACCGGGTTGGCCGAGCCAAGCCACCAGTTCCGTGCTGTCAGCCACAGCTTTCTGCTTGAGAAACGCCGGTTCGAGCGAGAGATCAAACTTAGCGACCTGCGGCGTGAAGAAATGAGTCCACACCGTGCCGCGAGTAAAACCGGTTGTCGCATCAACGTCGACGAACTCGACTTGATTCACGCGCAGCTGATCTCCCTTTTGCCAATTGGCGAACCAATAGGCCGCCGCCGAAACTGCCACCACAGTAATCGGAAAGGTGATCCAAGTCATCTCGGGCCGTTTGAAAACTTTATTGACCAAGAAATAATCCCCGGGACCAATCAGCAAGATGTAACCCACAACCAGCACGGCCACCAGCGCGAACGGCACGACCTCGACCCCCTCGAACGACTCATCGAGCGTGTTTCGCACCTGACCAATGAGGTCATCGCTACTCACCTCCGCGACACCGGTGTTTTGTTGTTGCGCACTTGCTTCCGTGTTCAGATTGAGCGCCTTGCTCAGAAAGCTCTTGCGACCCGCCCAATCCACAAGAGGCGGTTTGTCAAAATCCAGACCAATGAACGTCAATTCGCCGAAGCCAATGTACGAGCGAATCACCAGCGGCACGTCGGTCTGGCCGCGCTTCGCACTGGCGAGAACCTTGCCGCGCAAATCGGCAAACATGGGCACGCGGAAATCCACCCGCCGTGTCGGCGTGATTGAATCCTCCGCGCCACCAAACGCTTCAATGGGCTGTGATTGCTCGATGGTGACGGTTTCGGTGAACTTGCCGGGGAGCAATTCGGCGAGCGCGCCCCCCTCGACTAACAACTCGTCGGACTCAGAGCCGCAGAATATCACCAGCTTGCCACCCATCTCAACCCAATGCCGCAGCGCCTCGACGCGCGCCGGATTCTGCGCTAACGGTCGGTACAAATCGGGCCGGGACGTGGTGAGGATGACCGTGTCGGCTCCTTCGTAGCCGTACCACTCCGTCGGCAAATCAACCGCCCTGTCAACACGCGCGATCCGCGTTTGAGTTAACTCGTCGCTGCTATCGTTAACAGTGAGATCGGCCAGCCCAATCGGCGGGCCGAATTCCACGAGCAACCGATTCGTCGCGGGCAAACCGGACGGCAAAGTACCAGCCTGCGCAACCGGCCCCGCGTAGAACACGCGAGCCGTGGCAACTTTCCCCTCGTCATCAATAAACTTCACTTGCAACGAACTGTAACTTTGCCCCACGCGGACAAACAGTCGCAAGGTCGTTTTTTTCCCCGGTTCAAGAGCAATGGGACGATTCTCGGGACTGGCCACGGTTGTCGGCACGCCATCGCCGTCGGGAACCGTCACCGTCACAATACCAAGCTGCGGTTTCGCGCCGCCGGTGAGTTCCACTTCCAATGGCGTCCAACAACCCAGTTTGTAGTTGTCGGCAAAGCCAATGCGGATGCCGGTGACTTTGGGCTCCTGCGCATGGATTGCACTCGACACGTTCCAGGTGAGCACAACAGCCAGCAGAATCATGAGACGCGGCAAAAACTTCACGGCTTCTCCGCGTCGTCGCAAGTACAAACCAACAGGCCACAGCCGGGGCAACCGGAACCATACTTTTCCGTCACCGCCGCAGTGAGGTCGACCCCCGCGACGTTGGCAATCGTGGTGAGCCAAGCCAACACGTCGGCAAACTCTGCGGCGAGTTCATCGTGCGTCCCTTCACGCAGCGCCGCGGCAAGCTCGCCGACTTCTTCCATTAGCCACATGAACGTGCCATCCACGCCGCGCGCCTGATCCTTTTCAAGATACATCGCGCGGATGAGCTGCTGAAAATCGCGGAGCAAAATATCGTGTGGAGATTCTGTCATTATTGGGTGCCGTGCGAACCACTGTCTAAAACATTAAGATAGTCAGCAAACCGACTTTGAACCAGACTGCCAAAATCGCCGCCCGCTTGCGCCAACGGCGATTTGCGAGTATTCTGAGGAATTGTCTCTCGCAACAACGATTACAGAGTGCAGATTCGCGATGTCTGAATTCGTCACCGTGGCCAACGTGGGTGCCATTCCGGAAGGACAGGGGGGAACCTTTGCCGTCGGCAAGCAGTTAGTGGCCGTGTTCAATCGGGGTGGCGAGTACCATGCCATCGACGATTTGTGTCCGCACATGGGCGCTTCGCTTGGTGCTGGGCAGCTCAACGAAGATGGCTCGGTCACCTGCCCCTGGCACGCCTGGTGTTTCGATGTCTGCGACGGCACCTGGCGGGACAATCCGCGACTCAAAATCCCCTCCTATCCCACCCGCATCGAGGGAGACGAAATCCAAGTGCAGCTTGTCGATCGCAACAAACAACCTTAAGCCCAGGGACGGCGTTCCCTGGGTCATTCCTGAAGCGTATATCACTGCGAATCGTCAGCCATCCGCCGGAACTCAATCGAGTGTTCCAACTTCATCTGGCCGGTGGGATTATTCGGCTGCTCAAATTCCGCTTCGTAAATGAGCGTCGAAGTTTCCGGCCGTCCTGCCGCCGTATCAAATTCCAACGTGCCGGAGGAATTCTGATTCACTAAATCTAAACGCTCCGCGTCGTCTTGCGCTTCAAGATCAATGGTCATCATTTGGTCGATGTTCACCAAATCACGATTAAGCGGATTTCGCAACACGTAAGCAAACTCCGCCTTGATGGGACCCAGCACGGGAAGTTCCAACTCGCGAGCCTCCGTCCAGCTTGCCCCAGTAGCAATGTCTCCCTCGGGGAGCAACAACGGCGCACCCAATCGCGCGAGCGATTCAAAACTTTTTAAGCCACCGTCCTGTGCAAACTTCTTGCCGCCGGGAACAGATTTCACGGCCTCGCTCAGTTCGTCGGGAAGTTTCACGTCGCTCACTTCTCCTCGGGAAGTCATCGTGAGTTGAACTTCCGCCTCCGAAAGCCGTTTGCCAATCGGCAACAACATCGCCGCATAGCCCTGGGGTTCTTCGTTGGAATCGCTGTCGTAACGCACTTCCTGACCGTCAGGCCCAGTCGCCAAAAATGAAAACGCTGACACTCGTAGTGAAATCGTCGCGCTACCGTCGTCGTTGACTTCGACGACCTGCCAGGTGAGATCAAGCTCCTGTTTCACCGCCGCGATCTGCTTGATCGAGTCAGCCGATAACCGGGCCGATTGAGTAACGTGATAACTCTGCGCGTCGCCCGGGGTGAACTTCCACTCAAGCGTTACCGCTTGCGCGGAAATTGCCAGCGCGCTCCAGAGAACAACCATTCCAAGTGTTTTACTCATTTTGACTTTCTCGCTCCTACTTCCCGCGCAGAATCGCATTCATATTCTTCTTATACGCCTCAACCCCCGGCTGGCCGTACGGATTGATCCCAATCATCCGCCCCTCAACCACCGTCGCCAACATGAACATTTGGAACACCTGCCCCATCACAAATTCATTGATCTCGGGCAAGTGCAACGCCGCCGTCGGACGATTGTCATCGCGATAGGCTTGATTCGTACCTTGCGTCGCCGCCGACAACACCTCCGGTATCGTCTTGTCGGCCAGTTCGTTGAGCCCGTCTTGATTCTGATCGCTTCTGCCGATGGCCACCGGCTTGGTGGCACATTTTTCCACGATGACGTTCGTGATCAGCTTGTCGCGTTTACCCTCTTGATGCTGCTGGCCACGGGAATGTAAGTCGCGGGTGTTGACCACCGTAAGGGGCATCGCTCCTCGTTCCTGCTTGCCCAGGCTTTCGGAAAGCAATTGATCGTACCACAGCCCGAGGGCTTCGAGCCGTTTGCCCCACGTCGACAGCAAGCGGATGTCGCAACCGCGCTTCGTTTCCATGAGGTGACAAATGCCCGTGTAATCGAGTGTCACATTCTCACCGACCGCGGCGGTGGCGAATTGCTCGTTCATCGCCTTCGCCCCTTCCAGTAGTTGCACGATATCGAGCCCCATGATCGCCGCCGGCAACAATCCCACCGCCGACAACACGGAGAAACGCCCGCCAACGCCGTCGGGCACCGGAAATATTTCTCGACAACCGAGCGCGGTCGCCAAATCGAACAACTTGCCGCTCGTGCCGGTCACGGGCACCACCAGTTCGGCAAGCTGCGCGCGATTGCTGCCCAGCGAATCCAAAAGTCGCTTGAGCAGAATGCGAAACGCGGCGGCGGTTTCCAGCGTGCCGCCACTCTTGCTGATCACGACGATCCCCCAGCGATCAGCCACATTTCCCGGCGACACCACCTCGGGCAGCAGATCGAACAAACCGTGGAGCGCGTCGTTGTCGACGTTGTTGCCTTCAAAACTAATCCGCGGTCGATTCCCCCGCGCCTCGCGGGGGAGTTGGTTAAAATATGGATGACAACACGATTCGAGCAAAGCCCTCGCGCCCATGTACGAGCCACCGATGCCCAGTAGCACCGCGCGATCCACGACCGCCGCCAGACGGTTGGCCGTGGCGATGATGCGGCCCACTTCGCTCTCTTGACCTTTGGCATCGTATTCGGCGAGCAACCGCTCGGGCATGAAATGAAACCCCGCATCCAGCGGCCACTTGCTGGCGGGCACGGTGCCCCCCTCGGCCCACAGTTTTGCATCGGCCAGCACTTCGTCGCGCGCGGCCAACAACTTCGGGGCGATCTTGCCCAACTCATCGGGCGCTAACCCATGCTCGGGGAGGTAAGTTCCGCTGGGGTCGTAGGTGATCGTGGCAACAGCCATGGTGATCCTTTCCGCGTTTCACAGGATTCGAGAGGGCAGGGCGGGGAACCGCGATTCTAACCCCGATTGGTGCAATCGTCATGTCCCCGGCAAGAAAGATAACGTTCAAATTTCAATAACCACTAAGGCACGAAGGACACAAAGAACAAAGGTGACTTTCCAGATGCAATCTCGATCCTAGTTTTGCAGTAATTTTGGCATCAAGTATATGCTCAAAGCTCGTATGCTTTGTGCTCTTTGTGCCTTAGTGGTTATACAATCTGGATTTAAGAGCACTTCAAAGTTCGTGGCCCTTGCCAGAACGCTTTGGATATCGACGATAGTAAACATTTCCCTAGCCACTAGCCTCCAACCACTAGCCACTTATTGCCATGGATATGCACGACCTCACCCGCCAATTGCAAGCCAAGAACGACACCAAGATCGTGATGTTCGTCGCCGACGGCCTCGGCGGCTTGCCTCAATACCCCGGTGGGCTTACCGAACTTGAAACCGCCAAGACCCCCAATCTCGATGCGCTCGCCAAGCGCGGTGTTCTCGGCAGCAGCATTCCCGTGAAGCCGGGCATCAGTCCCGGCAGCGGCCCGGGCCATCTCGGTTTGTTCGGTTACGACCCGCTCCAATATCTGATTGGTCGCGGCGCGTTGGAAGCCACCGGCATCGGCTTTGAACTCCAAGAAGGTGACGTCGCCATCCGCGCGAACTTCTGCACCATCGATGCCGCGGGCAACATCACCGACCGTCGCGCGGGCCGCATCGCTAGCGAGGATTCCGCGCCGCTCGCAATCAAGCTCCGCGCAGTGTCGATCCCCGGCGTGCAAGTGTTTGTCGAACCTGTGAAGGAACATCGCTTCGTCGTCGTCTTCCGTGGTCCTGGTTTGGGGGGCCACATGGCCGACACCGACCCGCAAGCCACCGGCGTGCCGCCGCTTGAACCGCGCGCGACCAATCCCGACAGCGAAAAGACGGTGCAAGTCGCCACCGAGTTTATGAAGCAGGCCAAGAAAATCTTGGCCGGCCACTCGAAAGCCAATTGCTGCACGCTGCGTGGCGTCTCGGCGAAACCGAATCCACCCAGCTACGAAGAAGTGTATGGATTGAAGGCCGGGGCGATTGCCGTCTATCCGATGTACAAGGGCCTCGCGCGGCTCGTGGGGATGGACATCCTCGGCAACGCGCAGACCCTCGACGATCAAATGACCGTGCTCGAAGAAAATTGGTCGAAGTACGATTTCTTCTTCATCCACTTTAAGTACACCGACAGCACGGGCGAAGATGGCAACTTCGACGCGAAGGTGAAACGGACCGAAGAAGTCGACGGCTGCATCCCGCGAATCATGGCGCTCAAGCCCGACGTGTTTATCTGCACGGGTGATCACAGCACGCCAAGTATGCTCGCCAGCCACAGTTGGCATCCCGTGCCGACACTGCTGGTGGCCGAGAACTGCCGCACCGACGCCTGCGAAACCTTCGGCGAGAGCGAATGTTTGCGCGGCGGCCTCGGGCAATTCGAGGCGAAGTATCTGATGATCCTCGCGCTCGCAAACGCGGGGAGACTGGCGAAGTTTGGGGCGTGAGTAGAGGTCGAAGGCCTGAGGTTATCTATCATGAAGGCCTGAAAGGCCGGTAATACGAAAGCCCAGGGCGCAGCCCTGGGTATTAGACATCAAAGAACTAAAAGCCCTGAAAGGGCACGATTAATGAACGCCAAGGTTATTGCGCCCTTACGGGGCTAACTGGATATGGCATTACAATACCCAGGGCTATCGCCCTGGGCTGTCATAGCGGCACCACTTCGTGGCTGTTTTTGGCGTGCCACCCGCCACCCTACCACACAAAGTCGACACCCGCCGTGGCACCGTGATAGAACAGGCCCGCATCGTCGGCGACCGTGTTCAAGAGGCTCGGGTTCAGCAGGCTGCGTACCGCCGCGTCGCTGGCCAGGGCTATATTCTCGATCCATAGCAATTGGTAACCACCACGCAGGACCACATGCTCGCAGATCCGATAGCCGGTGTTGAGGTTGATTTCGCCGACGAACGCCGTGTTGGATTCCTCGCCGTTAAACGTACCGATAAAGTTGGCGCCCTGGAATTCGAAGATGCCACCCTCCACGAGATTGTTATAAATGCCGGCCTTGGACTCGACGTTGGCCAGCCAGCGCCCGCCCCGAGGAGAAAGGTCGAGATTGCTGCCGAGCTGGCCACCATAGAGCTTGTTGTCGTAAACGTAGTTGCCGCGGGCGACGTTATTGTTGAGCACGAAGTTGGCGTCGTCGCGGAGTTCGATCATGCGGAAACCGCCAAGCAGCGTGACACGATCGGAATGCTGACGGCGAAGATTGATTTCGAAGCTGTCAAGCTTCGTCAGATAGCGTCCCGCGACGGTCGTACCGCCAGGGCCCGTGAAGCCGGTACCGATGAAGTTGCCCGGTGTGACGATGGTCTCCGCCGCGGTATGGTCGATGCCGAAGTAGCGTCCTTCAAGGATGCAGCCGTTATCGAAACGGCGGGCGAGGCCCACTTCGAGACCGGCTTCATAGTCGAAGTCGAATGCTTCCGCACCAAAGAAGCGCGTGCCGGCGGGGTTGGCGGCAACGATCGTTCCCGCAGTGGGAGTTTCGCGATCGAGAATCACGGTGCCAACCGTGGCATACCATTTTGGGCAGCAGTAACCAACGCCCGCGCCGCAATCCACGCCGCCACAACAATCGTCGTCACAGCAATGATCGCAGACATCGTCTTCACAGCCGCCGCAGGGGAGAATTAAATTTTCGGTGGCGTAAAGATCACCGGCCAATTGGAGCGTAGTGTCGGGTTGGCTGTCGGCCTCGAGAGAAATCGTGGGTTCATCCCACGCCGCGTCGGCCAATGCCGCCTTCATGCTGGTTGCCGCTGCTTCATGAGCCGCGAAAAAACCGAGAGCAACTGCCCCGACCACTTGCCACATGCGAGACATAAGACCGTTCCTTGGCCGTTAAGAGATTGCGCGTCCACGCGCGGATAAAGCGTATCCAAGAAAGACATCGGCGGAGGCGGGGCTGCTGCAAGCGGATATTGGTAGGGTGCGATCTAACCAGCACCACTGGCCCGCAAGGTACAACCGTCAAAGTTTCACCATTCAGGGAACTTCGCGTGGCACGGCTCCCCGCCAGCCACCTTCGCAGTTGATTGTCTGACCGGTAATCCATTGCGACTCATCGCTGGCGAGCCAAGCGACAAGTCGTGCGATGTCTTCCGGTTGCCCCCAACGCCCCGCGGGGAAACCCCGTTCAACACTGCGATGCAACTCGCCCGTGGCGTACTTCGTATCCACGGGGCCCGGATTGATGCAATTCACGGTGATCCCTTTATCAGCCATGAAGTCCGAGAGCGACAGCGTCATTTGCTGGATCGCGCCTTTGCTGACCGTGTACGCAATGCCTCTACGCATGGGTCGGAGGTGCTGGCCGCTGGTCATTAAAATCAAACGACCTCCTGGCCGAGTAGCGTCATAGACCTTCTCGAACGCTTGAGCTAGGAGCAGCGTTCCACGCGCGTTCACTGCCCAGCACTCATCGAGATCGGTGTGCGTTACTTGTTCCAACGGTGAGACAGATCCCCTGGCATGGTTGGCGACCACAACATCGATGGTGCCGAACAATTCGACCGTCTTGTCCACGAGTCGCCGTGGGGTTTCGGGGTCGGCAAGATCCGCGGAAATGTAGTGCAGCCGACCGTAAGTGGAATCGAGTTCCTTGATAAGCGTAGCGGGATCTTCTTCGGGCGGTTGCCGACCTTCACCTTCCGAATCGTATTTCGACCACCCGGTCGCCAGTAGGGAAGCTCCCTCCGCTAGCAGGCGACGCGTCATGGCCGCTCCGATCCCGACTCGTCGAGAGACACCAGTCACAAGAACGACTCGTCCACGCAGTCGTGAAGACTGTTCCATGCTGTTTCCCCGGGAGATGAGGGCAGTAGTGAGTTGCTTGCGTTCACCTGCCATTAGAAAAAGACGATGAGACGACGTCCATTAGCCCTCCGTCTACGCTGAAATTGCCAAAGTCTAATTCTTGACAAGGTCCAAAATCGTGTTAGATTCGGGGGCATGACTAGCGACCCTGCCCAACTTCTGCGAGCGGCTCAACTTCGAGAACGTGGCCTGCAAATCACGGCCCAGCGACTGTCTGTGCTCCGCGCCGTGGCTCAGCGGCCTCACTCGACGGCCGAGGAAGTGGCCGAGGAAGTTCGCGGCGAGATTGGCTCGATTTCGCGACAGGCGGTGTACGACGCCCTGGGGATGCTGGCCGAGAAGGGGCTGATCCGGCGCATTCAGCCCGCAGGTTCACCGGCTCGCTACGAGGATCGGGTGGGTGACAATCACCACCACTTGATTTGTCGCTCGTGCGGGAAGACAGTCGACGTCGACTGTGCCATCGGCGACACGCCCTGTTTGACCGCCGCCGCCGACTCGGGTTATCTGATCGACGAGGCAGAGGTGATTTACTGGGGGACGTGTCCGGAGTGCCAGAAGATAACACCTAAGTAGATAACTTTTTTAAACCACGAATTACACGAATAAGAAAAGAAGAAGATTAACCGCTTATGTTCGCTAATAGACGCTTATGCTTTTATTAGCGAACATGAGCGTGGATTAGCGGTTTGATTTTAGTCTTCATTCGTGTTATTCGTTTTATTCGTGGTTAAATTATAATCGCCAGACCAACTATAAACATTAGGGAGAATTCTCATGTCTGAAACCGAAGCCCAATGTCCATTTAAGCATACTGCCGGCGGTGGCACCACGAACCGCGATTGGTGGCCCAACCAGTTGAAGCTCGAACTTTTGAGCCAACATTCGTCAAAGACCAATCCCATGGGCGAGGATTTCAACTACGCCGAAGAATTTAAGAGTCTGGATTTCGCGGCGTTAAAAAAAGATCTCGCGGCGCTCATGACCGAATCTCAGGATTGGTGGCCAGCGGACTTTGGCCACTATGGCCCCTTGTTCATCCGCATGTCGTGGCACAGCGCCGGTACTTACCGCACCGGCGACGGTCGCGGTGGTGGGGGTCGGGGCCAACAGCGCTTCGCGCCACTCAACAGTTGGCCCGATAATGTCAGCCTGGACAAGGCTCGTCGCCTGTTGTGGCCAATCAAGCAGAAGTACGGCAAGAAGATTTCGTGGGCGGACCTGATGATCCTGACGGGTAATGTCGCGCTCGAAACGATGGGATTCAAAACGTTCGGTTTCGGTGGGGGTCGCGAGGATGTCTGGGAACCAGACCAAGATGTCTATTGGGGCTCAGAAAAGACCTGGCTGGGGGGCGACATTCGCTACGCTCACGGCAGCGAGGGCGTTGAGAAAGGTAAGGACGACGCGGTGCTCGTCTCCGACGACAACGCGGATGGGGACATCCATAGTCGCAAACTGGAGAACCCATTGGCCGCGGTACAGATGGGTCTGATCTACGTGAACCCCGAAGGTCCAGATGGCAATCCCGATCCGCTCAAGGCGGCGGTGGATATTCGCGAAACATTTAAGCGCATGGCGATGAACGACGAAGAAACGGTCGCGCTCATTGCCGGTGGCCACAGTTTCGGCAAGACCCATGGTGCCGGCCCGGCGTCGAACGTGGGGACCGAACCCGAAAGTGCCGGCCTGGAAGAGCAGGGGATGGGCTGGAAGAGCAGTTTTCGCACGGGCGTTGGCGGCGATGCAATCACCAGCGGATTGGAAGTGACCTGGACCAACACGCCCACAAAGTGGAGCAACGGCTACTTCGAGAACCTGTTCGGCTTCGAATGGGAACTCACCAAAAGCCCGGCCGGTGCCCATCAATGGGTCGCTAAGGGAGCCGACGCGACGATCCCCGATGCGCACGATCCATCGAAGAAACGCTTGCCAACGATGTTGACCACAGACTTAGCACTGCGCTTCGATCCCGCCTATGAAAAAATCTCGCGACACTTCCTGGAAAACCCCGATCAGCTCGCCGATGCGTTCGCCCGGGCGTGGTTCAAGCTGACTCACCGCGATATGGGCCCGCGCACTCGGTATCTCGGTCCCGAGGTTCCGGCGGAGGAACTGATTTGGCAAGATCCGATTCCCGCAGTGAATCACAAGTTGATTGATGCCGGGGACATCGCGACGCTGAAGAGCAAGATCGGGGCGTCCGGTCTGTCGGTTTCGGAATTAGTTTCCACTGCCTGGGCATCGGCGTCGACATTCCGCGGATCGGATAAGCGCGGCGGCGCGAACGGCGCGCGGATTCGTTTGGCCCCGCAAAAGGATTGGGAAGTCAACCGGCCCGCCCAACTCGCCAAGGTTCTCAAGACTTTGGAAGGCATCCAAGGTGAGTTCAACACGAGTGCATCCGGAGGAAAGAAGGTCTCACTCGCCGATCTGATCGTGCTCGCCGGTTGCACCGGGATCGAGCAAGCAGCGAAGAAAGCAGGCACCGATGTTTCGGTTCCCTTCTCACCGGGACGCATGGACGCCTCCGCTGAGCAGACCGACGGAGAAGCCTTTGAAGTGCTCGAACCGATTGCGGACGGCTTCCGCAATTATCTCAAGGGACATTACACCATCCCGGCGGAAGCGTTGCTCATTGACAAGGCGCAATTGCTGACCTTGACCGCGCCTGAAATGACGGTGCTAGTGGGCGGCATGCGCGCCCTCGGCACCAATGCCGGCCAGGAGGGCCACGGTGTATTCACCAAGCAGCCCGGAGCGCTCACCAATGACTTCTTCGTGAACCTGGTCGACATGGGCACGGAGTGGCAACCGACCTCGAAAGACGCCGAACTGTTCGCAGGCCGATGCCGCAAATCGAGCGAGCCGAAGTGGACCGGCACGCGCGTGGATCTCCTTTTTGGTTCGAACTCGCAACTGCGGGCCCTGGCGGAAGTCTACGGAAGCTCCGACGCACAAGCGAAGTTCGTTCACGACTTTGTTGCGGCCTGGAACAAGGTGATGAACCTCGATCGGTTTGATATGGCTTGAACGTAGCGCTAGCGAGCGGATAGATGATAAAAGCCACAAAGATATTGCGCTCGGCTGACGTCGGCCGCTCGCCTGTTCGTTTTCAACAATCTTGTAAGCCCACCATGAACGAAAATCAGCTTCCCGCCATGAAACTCAGCTCTGCCGCGATGCAGGAGCTGCGCGAGGCGAAAGAAATCCTCGAACATCAAGGCCTGGCCGAACGGCTGGCTGAATTGATTGGGGCTCCGATCACGGCGTCGCTCAAGTTGCTGCCCGCCGCGGCCGAGCGGATCATTTACAGTGCCGTGGATAAATCGCTGGAGAAGGCGCTGGAGCTAGCCGTCACTTCGCTGGGGAGTCACGACAATCTCTCGCGGCAGGGTTATGGGATAAGTAAGGCGCGGCTCATGTCGCACAAGTTGATGGCGGGATTGAGCGGCGCGGCCGGTGGGGCGCTCGGTGGTCTCACCGTTGCGGCTGAATTGCCGTTGTCGACGCTGCTGATCCTGCGGAGCGTGGCCGACATCGCCCGGAGCCAAGGGGAAGATTTGAGCCAGTTGGAAGCACGCCTCGCTTGTTTGGAGGTGCTGGCGCTTGATCCTGGCATTCGGGCCAAAGACGCCGGCGAGACAAAAAATGCGCAGGACGCCGACGATACCAACATCGGTTACATGGCGGTACGGGTCGCGATGGGCAAACAGATCAGCGATGCGGCGAAGTATGTCGCCCAGCACGGCTTGGCCGACCGGGCCGCTCCGCCCTTGGTGCAATTCTTGAACATGATCGGCAAGCGGTTCGGCCTGGTGGTGAGTGAAAAGCTAGCCGCCCAAGCGATCCCCGTGATCGGCGCGGTGGGCGGGGCACTCATCAACACCTACTTCATCGGCCACTTTCAAGATATCGCGCGGGCCCACTTCACGATCCGCCGCCTGGAACGCGAGTATGGCTCGGCCGCAGTCATGGAAGCTTATCGGCGGTTGGTGTGAGGCAACTCTAAGCTGATCTGGGTTCCCGTCTCCGCAGGTACCACTGCGCAGATGTGGTCGGCGAGGATTAGCCCTGCGCGGGAATGACAGGGGAAGTTTCTTAACTTACCTAGATTCCCTTGTATAGCGAATTTGATTGTCTCCCGCTACCAAGAATGGTTACGCTTACGGAAGTCAGTCAAAAAAACTTTTGAACAAGATTAGACAATAATCACTGCCCAGCGAATCCTCCTTTTCGGAGAGCGGCCAAGATTTCGAGAAGACAGGCGAATACACTCTCAGCGCATCCCCAGTTTTCAGTGCTTAGCAACGGGAACTTGGGCGAGCATAGTGTTCCATGCCCTTTAGTGAGTTCGGCATTGCGTTACCTCTTACTGTTGGAGACTTAACATGCCTCGGACCATCGAACGCCCTACGATCCAAACTCGTACCGCGCGCCGCGTAGCTCCCTCGATTGTCGATCCCGCTATCGCGAAACCGTTTACGCTCGAACAGGAACTCCAGCCGTTCGGAGCTTGGGTGGGAGATTCCATTTGGGTGCCACCCAAGGAGGAGAGCAAGACGATGGCCGAGACAATGCTGGGCGAGTCGCGGCCTTTTGCTTCTCAGGAAAAGCGTTGGGCCTCGGTCGTCAAGAAGCATCGCAGTGATTTCACCCAAGTCCGTGAGTTCGACCTGTTCCAGGCTTCGATTCGTCTCCCCAAAGGAAAATTCTTTGTCACGGTGACCGAGCAAGAGAACTTCGACAAGATCACCGACCCGATCCCGGCCTGCGTGCAAACGCGCCTCGACGAATTCTTGAGCGGTCCTGCCATGAAACGAGGCGCGCGAGTTTATTATCTTAAGCCACTCTGTATCGAAATGGGCGACGAGCTCATCCTCACGACGCGCGAAGACCTGACGGCCGCCATCAGCAAGATTCAAGAGGAAGTCTTCGCGGAGTATCGAAGCCTGGCACTCTACCGCCGACCGCTCGCAGCCATGGTGGCAGCCGCCAACCTAGGGTTGGCCATACCGCGCACGGTCGTCAAATATGTTGTTGGACGCCGACAAAAGGCGATCGCTGCCTATCATGCCCATCTCGAGTTCCAGCGGAGAAAGCTCGCCCTGAGGACGGCCAACACGCATCGCAAATGCCGCACGGACGGCTGTACCTTCGACGAGATTCTCGAGCTGACCAGTCCGCTCAAGCGAGCCGATGTAATCGAACAATACTGCATCGAGCAAGAACTCTCGCAGGCCAAGCGAGACCATCTGTTGTGGATGGCTGCCGAAATGGCTGCCGGCACGTTGCCGTGGTTCGTCGCCTTGTCACTGACTGCGTCGTACGCTTCGACGGTCGCCATGCTTTTGGCGATGCCCCCGATCGTCGTTTGCGACCCGGCCTTCGTCGCCGAAATGCCAGGCTCGCGCGGCGTGGTCCTCAAGATCGGCCACTTCGACGAAGTGGGTGGCGTGACGCACGTCGAGCTGTAGCGACTAGGCCATTGTCCGGTGGGATCAACCCACCGACTCACGGCTTCGCTGCAAACCCAAAAATTTCCCGTTCGCTCGTGAAATAAACTTCCCCATCATCATCTTCGCCGAAGGTGATCACGACGGGGCCTTTGTCGCGAATCGAACGGTTCGCGATCACTGCTTTTTTCTCTTCGTCGTACCAGAGTGCCCACACCTGGCCGGTCACGAAGTCGGCGTAGAGATATCCCCCTTGAAGCTCAGGAATCTGCTGGCCCCGATAGACGTAGCCACCCGTGATCGATTTTCCCACGTCGTGGTGATACTCCCAAATGGGATCAATGACCCGCTCGGTTGCTTCCACGCCGCCGGGACCGAACTTGTGCTGACCTTCGCGCAAGTTCCAACCGTAGTTGCCACCCTTCTCGATGATGTCGATTTCTTCCCACTGGTCCTGGCCGACGTCGGCCCCCCAGCAGGTGCTGGTCTCACGATCAAAGGAAATCCGCCAGGGATTGCGGATGCCATAGGCCCAAATTTCGCCGCGGGCGTAGCGAGCGTCGCTCGCAAACGGATTGTCTTTGGGGATCGCGTAGGGGGCTGATTTTCCGTCTCGATTGGGTTCGCCTTTGTGATCGACGTCGATCCGCAAAATCTTGCCCAAGAGCGTCTGCAAATTCTGGCCATTCATATGAGGATCGTTCCAGGCCCCTCCATCCCCCACGCCGAGGTACAGATAGCCATCGGACCCAAACACGACCGTCCCGCCGTTGTGATTCCAATACGGCTGGTCGATGTCCAGCAAAATCTCCTCACTCGCGGGATCGCCTTCCAGGGGATTATCCTTTTTCACGCGAAAGCGCGAAATCCGCGCGACGTGCGGTTTGTCGGCCGTCGGCTGGGGCGTGTAATAAACGAAGAACTCGCCGTTCTCTTTGAACTTCGGATGAAACGCCAAACCAAGGAAACCTTCCTCGGCTTCCTGCGGCTTAAATTCCATCACGCGGTCGCGAATGTCGAGAAATGTGTGCAGCTCGGTTGCTTCGGGGTTATTCTCAAAAAAATGAATCGTGCCATACTGAGTCGCGACGAACATTCGCCCGGAATCATCGCCGGCCCCGGTGACGATAATCGGCCGAGGGTCGCGGGGTTTGCCTTCATCGAGGCCGGTAAGCCAATCGGGCCACTGGAGTTTTGTGAACGCCGGCACGACTTCCACGGCGAGCGGGCTTGCATCGATTTCCGCCTGAACCACGGGAATCCACAAGAAACCAAGCGAGACAATCAGCACAAAAAACTGCCGAACCATGGGGCGGGCCTCCGAGTCAGAATGGGCACAAGCATAGCAGAATTACGATCTTAGCAGTTGCCACCCGGCCCGACCATGAGCCGACTCCCAGAAAAATAACGCCTATGTTGATGTAGCTGAAGAACGAATCTGAGAGCGACTGTCTCAAATTTGCGGCGCAAGCCATTTCCGTTAAGCACCCCACGCGTTGACGACCAGCACACTTTCACCCCACCACGTCCTGGCACGCACTTTGCTTAAGTATGCCAACCCCCCATTACTTTAAGAATACCGGCCTGCTCACAGCGATCACAAATTAAGGAACAGCAGAACATGTGTACCTCCACTTTGGAAACTCCCAACACCAATGGCAATGCCTTTGCCGAGCGGATGCTCAACGCGGTGAACGAGGCGTCGCTCATGTTGATGACCTCGATTGGCCACCGCACCGGGCTCTTTGATCGCTTGGCGGAAATGTCCCCCGCCACCAGTGAGCAAATTGCCACGCGCTGCGAACTCAACGAACGCTATGTGCGCGAATGGCTCGGCGCGATGGTCACCGGCCGGATTGTCGAATACAACCCCGCCACCAAAAAATATCACCTCCCCGCGGAACACGCCGCCTGTCTGACTCGTGAGGCAGGTACCGACAACATCGCCAGCGTGGCCCAGTGGATCGCCGTATTGGGCGCGGTGGAAGATGAAGTCACCGCCGCGTTCGAGCATGGCCGTGGCGTGCCGTATTCCTCTTACAAACGGTTTCACGAAGTGATGGCTTCCGAAAGCGCGCTCACCGTGGTGGCGGCCCTCGATGACCACATCTTGCCGTTGATCCCTGGAATTCAGGCACAGCTGGAGCAGGGGATCAATGTCGCCGACCTCGGCTGTGGCAGCGGCTTGGCTCTCATGCACCTGGCCGAGCGTTTCCCAAAAAGTCAATTTACGGGCCTCGACTTCTCCATCGAAGCGATTTCCAACGCCCGTGGGATTGCCGAGAAGCGTGGCTTGCGCAACGTGCAGTTCCATGTGCAAGACGCCGCCAAATGGAAACTCAAGCACGAGCTGGATTTGATCTTCACGTTCGATGCGATCCACGACCAAGCGCGGCCTGATCTCGTGTTGGAAAACATCCGCCAAGCACTCCGTCCCGGCGGCGTGTACCTGATGCAAGACATTGCCGCGTCGAGCCACGTGGACAAAAACATCGACCGTCCTCTCGGCCCAACATTGTACACGATCTCGTGCATGCACTGTATGAGCGTGTCGCTAGCCAGCGGAGGCATGGGCCTGGGTGCCGCCTGGGGCAAAGAAAAAGCCTTGGAGATGCTGGCCGAAGCCGGTTTTGAGAATGTGCGTGTCGAGCAACTCGAACACGACATTCTCAATTACTATTACGTTTGCCAAGTATAAGGAAAAATTCTAGCGCAATAAAAAACTGGTCGGCACCCCCACGGTGCCGACCAGTAAAATTTCAAATTCGCCGCTTGCGGTTTCGCGGTCCTACCGAGACCGGCGAAGCAACATCGGCAGGCCCAACCCCACCAGCACAAGCACCGCGGAAGTTGGTTCGGGAATGAAGACGGCTTGACCTCGAATCTCGCCGCCACCGAATGATGATGTGTGGATATTGAAATACGCTTTGCCACTGTCGAGGCCATTCAACAGGGACTGCAAAGCATTTGCGACCGATCCACCGTTAGCTGTTAAAAATGCAGCGCGATAACTGCTCGTTAGCGTCATGTCAAAAGTGTGATCGTAGGTTCCTGCTTTCACTCCCAGTGGGAAACCTGTGAAACTAGGCGATGTGGTTGCCACGCCGGCATTAGTGTTCGGCAGAAAGTCGCAGCAATGAATGTGAGAAGCGGTGGTGTTGCCGGTGAGCCCCGAGAAATCCGCTTGGACCTGCATCGTCACCAGATCTAAATCGAAGGTCACGAGCGCTGTGCCTGTACCACCCGTAACGACGGCAGGAACCTCGGCCCCGCCGGTAAGATCGAACGCATACTTGACTGTATGTGCGGAAACGAGCTGGGCAGAACACAGAACTAGTGCTGCCGCGGCTAATACGCAAATTTTTCGCTTCATGAGACCGGCTCCTCTTGGTAGTGGTGGTGTATGTGTGTGTCAAATGCTGGTAGCGGGCTTGTTTTAGACCGCGATCCCTCGACACGAGAGAATCCCCTAACAATATGTCTCTCGTCGAACTGCGGATTGCAAGAAACCAGAAATTCGTTCACATACTCTGCTTTGGAGCCGAATGGCATAGCAGCCACACCGGAAGCCCTGGTTCCAGCATCAGCTCATCAGCAACTTGAAAACCGAATTTCTGATAGTAGGCGACATTCGCTGATTGGGAAGTTTCGAGCGCAATCAACTCGTTCGTTGCAGAGCAGGCATCCATTTGTGCCTGGAGCAACCGGGCCGCATGACCTTGCCCGCGCTGCTCCGGTGTTGTCGCCAAGGCCTGCAGATACCAATACGGCTCGCGGGGATGACGATTAGCCAGCGCCGTGAACCCTCGACGCACTTCATGAATCCGCTGGCCGTAGGTCCATCGCATAAACAGCGACTCGGCATAATGTTCCCACCGCGACGGGGCGGGGGGGTGGGGCGGAGTCCACACGGCAGCGCTGGCGATTTCAGCTTCCGTATCACGAATGATTCGCACCAACCCCGCGGCAATCTTCGGCTTCAACAACCGCCGAAACATCGTCTCGCTCGCTGCCAAGCGGCCACGCTCATCGGGAAACAACCACCGTTGCAGCGGATCATCGAACAAAGACTCGGCCAATAGCCGAGCAAGCCGCGGTGTGTCAGCCGCATTGGCAGCTTCAATCGGCGATTGGCAGGGTGTGGGCATGTGCGGAATCGTACCGCAGCGCGACCCTTTACCGCAGTAGCAATTTTGAAAGAGACTGTTATTCCGCTGGGGTCGACCAACGAGTTTGCGGCCTTTGTGAGAAAATGCGGCCGTAAAGAACTTCGTGCTCTCCCCTGTGACTGGATCAATGCTCGTCGCCTCGTCATCATCGTCGAGCTGCCACTGCATGGGCGTCGGTGGCAAATGCCCATATTCGTACTCGGCGAGAAATTGCTTGATCTCTACTCAGTGCGAGAATGCTTTTCTTAGTTGCATCGGAATAGTTTCTCCCAACAAATCGATGAAAAGTCTCCTCTTAGCGGCAGTATCAACACAAAGGCCAACAGAGCTAATGTACTCGGTTCGGGTACAAGATGCAGGACAAGCTTTGCGACATAGCCTCTTTCGCTAGAGGTAAAACCGAAGATATATTGAGCTCCCTCTGATGGATCGATGTCAATGAGTGAAGCTCCTAACGAGAAAAAATCTCCAAGTCGTGCGTTAATAGCATCCACTCCAAGATCATTCAACTGGATCTGTAGTATTGTCTCCCTTGGAGCACCGATAGGAACATCGTATGTTCCATACAAGGCGCCTGTGCCCAGGTCTTCGAGAATGTCTAACCTGAGAACACCTGGTTTAGAATTGAGTGTCTCGGTTGATGTCATAACGTCATAGAGCCCTAATGTCTCGTAAGAGTCTGGCGATGCCGAGGTTCCTAACCCGATCTCGATTTGGGCGTGCGAGATCCTTTTCGTAGGGTTAGGTAGGGCAAATGAGAAAAAGCTTTTATAGGTCGCGCCGTTAACATTAAGACCTGTCAGATAGTTGTCGGTATATTGACCCAAGAAAGGATCAGGCTGCGCGAAACGACTGCTCCACCATCCTTGATTTGCAATATCTGGATTGAACGGGTTTTGTGTCGTGGTCAAAATTATCGATTGAGCACAGAAAACTTGCGACTGAATGCAGATACTAACTGCCAGTGCAGCGCATGCACTTCTCATACTGATCATGAGCCTCTCCCTTCAAATCTATGTTCCAGACAAGTGTCTTGCCTCAGACGGAACTGGAATTTTCCTTTGTGGTTGTTAGCATAACTCCAACCGCAGGAGAATTCCATGAACAGTTCCCCAAACGAGTCGCTCAAGCGAGAGCGGCGTCACTTCGCTGGCCA
>Ga0163150_10000581_pt1 | contig 67595 bp, 127 predicted proteins | sample OliLakLV19P2IB_FD_148628 | JGI IMG/M metagenome (GOLD analysis project Ga0163150, IMG submission 148628) | Freshwater microbial mat bacterial communities from Lake Vanda, McMurdo Dry Valleys, Antarctica - Oligotrophic Lake LV.19.P2.IB | ecosystem: Environmental > Aquatic > Freshwater > Lake >... | reverse complement strand
CGTTCTCTTGGATTGGAATACGAAGAAGAAGTTCGTAAGATGCGCCGTGAAGATATTCAAACAACCATTCGTGAAAAAGAATTGGCAAGTCTTAAGCAGATGCCACTCAACGAGCTTCGTACAATCAGCGAAGAGGATGAAATATCAGAGATACTTCCTGGTGAAGACATCCCAGCGGCCGTGAGCTTCAGCGACTATCCAGAGATGCGTACTGGTGGCCCTAAGTGTACAACCTGTAGCAGACCGTGAATGAAAAACTTTCCTGATTTCGTTTGGAACCACCCGGCATGGAGACCGTCTCTCCAAAAAATCTTCAACTACGAAGCTCCGTTTTACGACCTTGCTAAATACGAGGCCGTAGTTCCGGGCGCGGGCTTACGTATCTGGAATGAACTTCAGGCGGAGTATATCCATCAGCAATCGATGGCAGAGCGCCGGGCCACTCTAAATAAAACTCTTAAAGAGTTTGGACCTAAAATTCCAGAATTGAAATAATCATGTTCAAAGTAACTCTTCCTTTAGATAGCCCTGATGCTACTTTCACTGAGGTATGCGCACAGACGTGCATCATTGAAGGTTACAAATGCGGCACCGAATACTTCGAGCCCCTAGGGGATTTCTATTTTTGGTTCGTCATGACTAAGGCGGAAGCTGAATCGATGGTTTCTGCCCATAAAAATGAATGGCTATCAAATAGCTCATAACGGATTTGTTCTAATGTTTGTCGTACTCAATTCAGATAATTCTAAAATCGGCCGAGCTGCCGCCACGTACGCACCTATCAAACAGACTTGTCCAAGTAACTGCAAACTCCGCAACAACGGATGCTATGCTCAATCTGGTAATGTTGGATTTCAGGTCTCACGACTGGAGCGTGAAATGGATGGCCTGGGTGGTGACGTACTTGCAATCATGGAAGGCGATGAGATCTATGAAAAGGCCCGCCTTGTATACCAAGGCCATCCTCTTCGTCTTCATGTGAGCGGAGACGCAACGACCAACTTTCGAGCGGCTCAGATGGCTCGTGGTGCGGCAGTGTGGCCCGGCCCGGTCTGGTCTTACACGCACGCATGGCGCGACGTCTCAAGAAAATCTTGGGGAATCGTTTCTGTTCTGGCATCCTGTGAGTCTGCCTCGGAAGTTGCAGAGGCATTGGACGCAGGCTATGCTCCGGCATTGGTGGTTAGCCATCACCCAGCTGATGGCCGCGCCACTCGCAATGAGGATGGAATTAAAATGATTCCATGCCCGAGTCAAACTCGAAACGTTTCTTGCGCAGATTGCAAACTGTGTTGGGATGATGAGATGCTCATCGCTCAGCGTGCATGCATTACTTTTTCTGCACACGGATCCACAAAGAAGCGGACGCTGAATGTGCTTCAATCGTTCAGCAGGCCGATTACGATCGCAGCATAGCTGAGGACACCGATGATCAGTTGGGTTTTAAATGAACGTGTTCCGAAACCCGGCATGGATTCGCGTTTTCTTGATCTCATGCGTCTTCGTGAGAGCGTAGAAGAAAAGGATCGTCGTGCTCTTAATAAAGTATTGGCTGATATCAGTCGGTGCCCAAAAGAGTTTGATGATAAATTCGAACCTGCCCTTGCCAAAAGGGATGGCGGCCGAATCTATTCTTCTACGTTACTCTCGACGCCGCTTAGGTCTAATGCCATTTATAATCAAACTGGCATTGGTGCGCATGATTACGGAATCAGGCTAATGCGTGTTGTTCGTCTGGTTCGTAAAGATCTGGAAGAGCAACCGAAATTGAATCGCAGTGAAGATAAGGATGTAGATTTTGCGCTGGCACGCGAAGTAAACTTCCTACAGATAACTGCCAGATGGCTAATCACATGGGGCGGGCGTGGGTTTGGATACTCGGCCGTGAAAGAATAAGATGACCACCGTTACTGTTTCAGTTGACATTAAGGTTGACCCTGACTGGATTGACTTCTGCACTAAAGAAGTTGATCTGTTCATGACGAGCTACTGCGGATTACGACGTTGTAATTCAGTTAGCTCTTCTAGGAGAGATTAGATACGGATGAAATTCTATTGGAGAGCCGGTTCGTGGCGGCGGCCAGGCGAATGGGTATGGGATATCTATTTTAATGGATGCGGTACGCGGTGCCTTACCTTCGATTTAGGATGGTGGGGATTCACTTTTGTGCGCGGCGACTGCTCTGGAGAATGAATAATGGAACCGGCACGCCCCAGGTTAGGTGTATCTTTTACACGATGGAGTGGGAAAGATTATGTTATCTTAACCTGGGAACCTGGAGGTAAGCCTGCGCTGACTATGGAGGCGGTGTTACCGTTAGATGATGAGCGTAGGCGGCTCATTGAAAAGTCGATAACGACTTTTTTGTTAGGACTTGGTTTTCCTGTAGAGATGCAGAAAAACGAAGCGGGGTAAAACCTGCTAGGCCCAGTATTCCAATGGCAAGAGAAGGGGGTTTTAAAAACCCTGACCGAAAGGTCGTGTCGGTTCGAGTCCGACCTGGGCTACTATTTATGATCACGCATACGTTTACGTATGGCATTATCACTGACGCCAAGTAAACGGCCGGTTTTAGAAAAACCATTCTTGTCTGTTAAAACTTCTTCCCACGAAGATGCCCCTGCCCAAACCAATGCGTCGTGTCAAGATTGAGTCGGTGTGACGATAATTCGGCATGGTTACATGAGCCGTTGGCTATTCTTATTGTTTCTTATTGGTTGTGCATCCTCGATGCTTGGATGTGCCTACGAAGTTTCTTCTTCCGAAAACCAATCAAATGCAGAAGTTTCACCAACGGTTCAGCGTGAAGCACCAGTCGAGCCTGTAGAACTGGATGCCGGTCGGGACTCAGGTCCCATCGACCCGGATGCGTGTGTGAATCCTAGGTTTGCAGCTGACCAAATTCCCTACGGATTTCAATACGATATCAATTGTCCTCCGATCATCTACGCTCCGCCTCGTTGGATTCCGCCATGGGATCCATCTCCGATAATTAATGCCCCTTAAAGTTGTTTATGATTCTCCAAAAAGAATACCCCTCCCTTTAGGGAGGGGATGAATTTTTGTTCAGAAAAATATAATGCGTTATATAGAGTAGCAATGGGGCTCGGGACGAGCCTTGCGATATCCGGCGAAATAAATTCGCCGGATACTTTCAGAAGCCTTGCCCTTTAGGGCGAGGTAGTTCACGATTGGGAAGCGCAGCCTATCGATCAAGAGGGCTTCATTCCAGAGTGTCATGCTGACGGAATTGTCCGTCATGAAATAATCTATAGTCAAGAAGGCTACATTGTTGCAGAGGCGTATACAATGCGCGATCTACGACATTATTGGATTCTTTTTCCCGCTTCTGGCGGAATGAAACTCTCTTACACGTCTGCACCGCTGCTTCAGCGGAAAGGCAAATGTGAGAGTTTTGAAGATTGTAAAAAACAAATCGAGCAATTCTTAGAAGTATGTGATATTAAGATAGCACCTAAACGTGCGAATATCTTCGGCTGAACTTACGGGACGGAAGCTCAAATGGTAGAGCGGCAGACTTTTAATCTGTAGGAAGTGGGTTCGATCCCCACCCGTCCCACTGATATCGATGACAACTAAACGCAAGCATAGATGCAATCACATGCGTAACGGCAAGTGGCGTTACAAATGCAAACAAGAGGCGGTGTATCTGCTTCATTATGCTCGCACTATGGTTACTTATAAAGGTAATGCATGGATTTCAAAATTGAATACAACGGCCAGTACCATAACATTAACCTGATGGTTGATGTGAAAGCTCCTTCTGGTGATGAAGATAGAGTGAAAGATTACTTCGAAGCCGTGCAGAGGGTCACGCGCGATTTCTTCTTTCACTTACCTGAGAATCAGGTCGCTGTTTATATGGACAACTACGGCGTTAACAAAATCGCTGTTATCAAGGTCGTGCGTGAACATCTTCGTAATGGTCTTAAAGAGGCAAAGGATCTTGTTGAGATGCCTACTCCGGTGGAGCTGGCAGATAAGATGCCGAGGCCGCTGGCCATTAATTTCAAGAATGCATTGGAAGCGGTGGGTGCAACTGCTATGGTAGGCCCGAAGAAATTCCACGTGATGAAATAAATTATGAAAATCGTAATCAATAGATGTTTCGGCGGCTTCGGTATCTCCAAAGCGGCGTTCGTGCGTCTGCGTGAGCTTGGATGCAATGCTGCGCTGGAGGCGACCGAAAATGAGTATAACTACATTGAAATTAAACGTGACGATTTGCTACTTGTGCGCGTTGTAGAAGAGCTTTGCGATAAAGCTAACGGACAGTATGCTGAGCTTAAAATCGTTGACGTTCCGGATGGCATCGATTGGGAGATCGCCGAGTACGACGGTATGGAATCGGTAAAAGAAAAGCATCGCTCATGGGTCTGAAAGAATTGGTAGAGTCCGATGAACGATATTTGGACTCATTGAAAAACTCGTTCGTCATAAAGACGCACGTTTTTCTTACCGATAATTCACCCGCGAGATATATTTATTTCCTTGATGAAAAAAGGAAGACCGTACGCCTCGCCACTTGACATTACCTCAAATCAATGAGATACTTTCGATTCAAAATCGATATCGTCTGGCAGGATCGATGTGGTAAGACCGGGTCACACACGCATTGGTCAATGTCACGTAAACATGCAGCTAAACTAACCAAGCGCCTAATTGAGCGGGCGTTTTTAGTTTTAACAGTAAATGTTACTCAGCTGTTTCCTCCGATCGATACCAAAGACGTTCCAAAGAAATGAAATGTAGAGACTGTGACAATGATGCGGACCCGAAGTTTGAAATGAACTTCGATGATATCGGCGAAGCGCCTCTGCATTGGTGTGCGGAGTGTGGCCCTAGAGCGCAGAAGATGTCGCGTGCATTGGATGAAGCGTTTAAAACCAGGCCCGGCTTTGCAGAAGAGCTGGAAACGGCAATCGGTGAACTACTACCTCGCCCTAAAGGGCAAGGCTTCTGAAAGTATCCGGCGAATTTATTTCGCCGGATATCGCAAGGCTCGTCCCGAGCCCCATTGGTGACGCGACAGTAGAACGTCTCAGGGAAGAGCAGCACAAAATCTCAAGACAGTTGTGAATTAAAAGCGTCTAGCTTAACTGAGCAAAGCAGCAGTCACCAAGACTGTATTGATGTGGGTTCGAATCCCGCGGCACCTGCAAAATTAGTGAACAAATACTTTGCTGTAAAGTTAAAATATTGCTAGAGGTTGAGGTCACGTGTGAAAACGCGTGAAAAAGGAACACTTTTGTTCTGAGCTCCTAAAGGCATTTGAAAAAGAGGTACAGGGATGGAAACACGTATCGACAACCACACGACTGATCGTGAAAAAGCAACTGCGCGTTACGAAAACGTCAGAAGTAAAAACGATTCGGATTGGATTTCTGTACACGCATCTGGAACATTACGGAAGGCGAAATCACTAGGGTTTGCGTGGAAAAGCCTTTACCACGAAGAGCGAACTTGCCATGAGTGGGGGTGGGAATTTCGAATAGTTCCACGTTCGCGTGTTACGTTCGGCGACGCTCTCATTGAAGGCGACACACACCCTCTTACTGAAGCATGTTGGCACATGGAACGATATTCTGTGATCAACCCGTTTCCTGACTCTGATCAGTTTGAAACGAAATATATCTATGTTACAGAGGACGACGGAAAGGTACGCGAGGGAGTGGGAATTATTCTTCGCGCGACAAGCGCTTGTTGGCCACCAACAGGTCATCTCGTTTTTGCGATTGTTGCTGAATTTGATGTCATAGGGTCACGATGGCTTCCCGCAAGGAATCCATTCTGATGTGGTATGACCACATTGTAATCCCTTCCTTTAAACGAACACTCTGGATCATTGGTCTTAGTGGGTCAGGAAAGTCATCTTTCGCAAGAGCGGTGAACCTGAAACTCAACGTAGAAATCATTGAAACAGGTAAGTGGATTCGAGCAATGCATCATCCCGAGTCAGAGACTCCTGAACTAACTGCTTCTGTGTGTTCAATTCTAGATAAAGACTCTCGATTCTTTTCTCGGAAGATTGCAGAAGAAATCAAAAAGTTCGAAAGGTCAATTGTCGTTGGGACGCGAAATCCAACAGATTTTGTTGACAGTTTTAACGCAAAAACCGACGCAGTTGTGTTTTTGGGTCTCAACCAATTTACAGCTAAAACGTCGTTTGAAAAATCAGGAGTTGACGCAATTTGCGCGTTTGTCGATTTTCTAAGAACATCTGATTTTGTTACTCATGACAGAGTTGTTTTTGCTACACGTATATAACGCATTATATTTTTCTGAACAAAAATTCATCCCCTCCCTAAAGGGAGGGGTATTCTTATTGGAGAATGATAAACAGATAAAACAGATAAACTGAATTTCGATTGACAAGGATTCGAATTAATGATATTGCTTCTGGCTAAACTTGCTCAGATGGAAATCGACGAAATGAACGGCAAGACTCCAGGTAAACGCAAACCAGTGCTTCCGTTTGAAATTAACGGTACGACCGTTACGTTCGCGAAGCATGTGGAAGGTACGCGCAAGTCAGAAGATGAGAAGGCGTTACAAAAACTAATCGCAGAGAATGAATCTGTTATCTTCGATATGACCAAGACTAAATCGATGGATCATATGTGGGTGCGGTTGGTAACGATTCTAACATCGGATGCGCATAATACTCTCGGTGGTAACAAGGTTACTATCGTAGGTGTGTGTGTTGCTTTGCGTGCTGATGTTGCTGCTCTCGGACATCAGCGTTATTGGGGACTCATTAAATGAGTGTCGGGATTTGTTGCCAATGGATTGAAGAGACCGTCAGTAGTAACGGTACCACTAAATTGGTAAATGCGCTTGAGCAAAAAAATTTACTATACGGTGCTTTCCAAAAAGGAAAATACTCGAATAGTTATATCATTTCTGTTTATTTATCTAATTTAGATAATTTGCTTTGCAAACTTCCTAATATACTATCTAAAAGATTTACGTCTTTTAGAATGTCATCAAATATTCTACCATTAATTGATCAAGTTCCCGATGAAGTAAGATATGATTCTAGAGTTATTGCTAAACTTTCTGCATTAGGAAGTTTTGTCATAAACAATAAAATTAGACTTACAACTCACCCTGATCAGTTTTGCGTTCTATCGTCTAAAAAACCGGAAGTGATTAAAAATTCATTTAGAATTTTAGATCATCACGCATGGATGTTTGATCAAATGGCATTGCCTAAAAACAATTACTACTGTATCAACATTCACGGTGGAGTAAAAGGTCAGTTTCAAACTTTAGTAGACTCTATTAATAGATTGCCACTTAATGTTAAATCTAGGCTATCACTAGAAAATGATGAGTTGGCATATAGCGTTGAAGGCCTGTACCAGATCTATAAAAAAACTGGTGTTTCAACGGTGTTTGATTCTCATCATCATAACTTTAATCCTGGTTCACTATCACCAGAGGACGCTATGAACCTGGCAATTTCTACTTGGAAGGAGAAGCCGCTTACTCATCTAAGTAATACTGAGCCAGGAATGGAGTCTGGTAAATTCCAAGAACGTAGAAAACATTCCAACTATGTCCACTACATACCCGAATGGCAATTAAATGCCAACAATAATGGTTTAATAGATATTGACTTCGAATTTAAAATGAAAAATGTAGCAGCTATTAAGGCTGCAAATGATTTCCAAATAAAGCTATAATGATTTTCTTTTATCCAGGCATGCTTGTGCGTTCAGCCGAGGCCGCCGGAATGAAAGTTCCTGATGAGCCGGATGCTGAAGGTGGATTCGAAGATAGTAAATATCCACACTTTGGTATATTCTGTAATGTCCAGCTTGGAGTCGAGCTTTGCTCGGCAGACGATACAGACCATAACGCTAAAATCATTGCGGCGATTCCTGAATCAAAAATCAAAACAGTAACTCTTAAAGACTTACTTACACTCGGCTTAGTACTTAGCGATCGATAACTTTCTCTTAATCAACGTCACACAGTTTCTAATATTGGGGTTTACATTAACATGTCTACGAAGAAAAACAGCAGCAAGAAGTCCGCGAAGAGCAACAAGTCGACCGAGGCGTCCACGTCTGAGCAGCTCGTCCTGTCTGGTGAGACCCAGGGTGAGGCGCTCGCTACGAGCGAGGCTACGGAGAGCCGTGAGGTTATTACGGAGCCGGAGGTCGAGACGGTTGCTCAGTCGGACGCGCCTTCGGCGCGGGCGCAGATCCTCGGGTTCGTCGATACGTCGATCGATCATGTCGAGCAGCGTCTCGGTGCGATTGGTGATGGCGAGAAGCTCTCGATGCAGACGCTCTGTGCAGAGATTGCGGCGACGACGGGCGTTCCGAAGGAGCGCATTTACGTCTTCGTTTCGATGTACGTGAATCGACGCGCTGGGTTCACCGTTGCTCGTGGCCGTGAGGGTGGCATCTACAAGGGCGCACGACCCTCGAAAGCTCTTGCTCCCGAGCAGGTCGAGAAGCTTCAGAAGCGTGCAGAGGCTACGGAGAAGAAGGCCCTGGCGCTCGTCGCCGAGGCTGCGAAGCTCCGTGAGCGCGCGGGTGCGCAGGCCGCTGCGTGAGTTGCTCTCGACGGGGAAGGGTAGTAGTCTCGAAGGAGCAACTTCCCCGTCGAGCCCAGCCGGGCCATCATGATTAAAAAAGCAGAAATCCTACAGGGGTTGAAGGTCAAGGTCGTAAAGACTGGACCATACGCCGATACCACAGATTTTTATCTTGATGGTTACGAATGCTTATCCGGCAAGGAAGAGCTTCTGCCACTGAGTGAAGAGTTAGTGGTTACCAAATTGCCTCATACGAAGCAAGGCATTCACCTCGTTGGAGTTGAACGCGTGCGTGATGGTAAGCATGGTAAAATGTTCTACTGCGACTTCGTTCGCAGGTGTGAAAAGGTATGATCGTATACCATATGCGAGCTGTTCCCCGTATGCCATGTGAGTGGTTGTGGGAAATGTCATTACCTTTATGATCTGAGGACTTGGGTGGTCCTCGCGTTTGAACGTGGACATGTAAGTGCTCGGCGTACGCAGCAAAGCATTCAAACGCACCGGCTCACATTGTTTGCTGCTCCGGCAGCCTACGACAATGTGGGGCAATCTCCGTCATGGGATTTAAAATCACTGGTGTTCAAGAGGCTTGCTTCTGAAAACATCTAGAGATTGCTTTCGAGTTTAGGCACGGCCACCTGACTCGGGCCTTAATTGTTTTTGGTTATGAACCAGTGTACAGGAATCATGAGGACGGGTGTTCGGATGTGCTCGGAGGTTGGTAGAATCCAAGCGCAAAGCCACGAGTAGGCCATTAGGCTCAGACGTGGGGAGACGAGCGAATAGACCCGGTGCATGGGAGGGTGGACGAAAATTAGGAGCGGCGCCGTTCCTAGTAAGTAGATTAGTGGTTTCTGTACATTGGCTCATAACCAAAAGAGATAATCTATGACTAAAGAAAACGCAAAAACTATTACTCTTGGTGACTTCATCACCAGAGACCAGATGCAAAAATGCATCGAACTATATCCAGACAGTAGCGCTATCTGCGAGCAGGTAGTTAAACCAAACATGGATGAGATTAATCGTAAGCTTGGTCAAGATAATGATGCGCGTTACATTGCGTATCTGATTGTCCACGTGATCGGCTCGGCTGGCCAACACGCTCTCAATTAAGGTAAACTATGGGTTACGATCCTATTGAAGATGAGAAGAAAGAATACATGTCATGGTAGATGAGTCAGAGCGGTTAAAAACGCTGTACGCCCCGACGCCAGACGCGTATGTGAAAGCTCTTCAAGTACTTAATTTCTTAGGGCATCGCACGGCCGCTGCTTGGACACGGTTTAACTTAGATGACGATCCTTCAATTTTGTGCCGTAATTGTAATACTGCTTATGTATTGGGTGGTAGCTATGGCGCTCCAGTATATTATCTCAATGTCCGCAGCAAAACTGCCGGTGGCGAGATTTTCGACGGAGCTGTTGTACTTAGTTTTGATCATGTCGCAGCGAGCGAGTTATCAGCTAGGCATTTGGCGAAATGGATACCTCCTCATTTCTACTGTAAAAAAGTAGAGTCGTTCCTATGAGTGATTCAAAACTACTCATCCTTGAACTTGCTGAATTCATAAAGGGAAATCGTGGGGATTCAGATGGGTACCTTGCTTCTTTCTTTATACGCGTTGGTGGTAGTGGGTACTGTTGCCTCGATGCTCTAGACGCACACGCGTACATGAAACTTTGGGCATTACGTGAACATAGAATTCACTACGATAACCCACGCAAAAAACGGATGTATAACTTCTACGGTACCGGTACCTAATGAATCAAGACATCATCAATTTCTATTCGGGCACCGGCACAGACGATAAAGGCCGTACGCTTCAGGAGTTGATTGCCTGGTGCTCAGATGATCTAGAAGGGTCACACGACTTCATCCAATGGATGTTTCCGCTGATGGAGCCTAGTCGGTTCAATCCTGACGCTCCGCTGTTAGATGACGACACTATTGCAGAGTTCCAGAGTAACCCTGTGTGTATGCGTAATCTTAGGTTGGCCGCTGACCGGATGATGGACTTCTATGAGTTCCATAAACGTAGAGATGGCGTACGTACATTGCCAGGCCGTTTGGTTTGGTGTTACTCAGATGAAACATCGCCAGGTGGGAAACCAAATACTACCTACTACGTTAAACCTAGGGCGCCTTGGTGGGCCGAACCTAACGATCATAATTACCTTAGACTCACGCGCATGCTACGCTCGTTGAATCTACTCGGGTTTATGATGTACTCAGATATGCTTATCGGATTACTTGAAGAAGTGTTCAGTGAGTATTACAACAAAGTTGGTATCAGTACATTTGAGTACTGGTGCGCAGCTGTCGGACGTGAATGCGTGCTTAGCGAAGATAGTATCGCGCACAAAACATATACTATCACTGACGGTGAAGATAGTTGGAATATTACCATTCCCGTTACAATGCCATTAAAGCCTAAAGCGGCGGCCATTACACATGAACAAGTTAGAATTCGTAACCGTCAGTCAAAAGCAAATCCCAAACGCCGCGCTTCTAATTTCTAATCCAATCGTATGGGGTGTGATCGATTCACTTTATCATAGTGAACGGATGTGCAGACGTATCGGCAATATCGATTCACACAAGAATTTCATCAATTGGTTGAGCTTGAATCCTGCGGTGTTTTATCGTATGGTTAGGCTTGCCTTTAAATCTTCCTTCAAGAAAGAAAATCATTATGGGATTTATGGACCTGTCTCTGCACGGATCTGATATGGCTTCTGACGCTTCGTCGTTCGCGACTGGTGCAATGGTTGCGGTGCTTCGCAAGGAGCTTTCAAACAAAGCGAATGAATACAATACTCCAGGTCCGGTAAACGTTGCGCTATACTTTAGCGAACGTCTCATTCCCGGTGGCTTTCATCAGGACTTTCATCCTGGATTGACCAAGCTGGCAGAGGACACGCTGCATGATCTTGAGCTTCATTACATCGCCTGTGAGAAGGCGGAGTGGGATGACGCCGAGTCGAAAGCCGAGCACATGAGTGTATACGGTAGATTGGTTAATGAACTGAAGAAGTTCATTGCGGATTCGGAATTTAACTGAGAACATCATGATGGCTTACAGTCGCGGCGGTTACAAAAAGAAGGCTTCGTTTCGAAGCTATCAGAAGAAGGCGCCGAAGATTATTCTGCCTACCATTGCACGCGGTGATCGCGTATGGTCTGCGAAGCAGTTAGCTATCTTTGCGTTTATTGATCAGTGCAACGATAACGCGGTTATTCTTGCACGTGCAGGTACGGGTAAGACCACTACTCTGGAAGAGGTTGTGCGTCGCGCCCACGATAAAAACCCATCACTTAAGATTGGCGTTGTTGCATTTAGTAACGATATCAAAACCGAAGTGGCCGGTCGTTTGTATGATTTAGTTGAAAAGGGAGTCGAAGTTTCAACGTGCCATTCTCTCGGCTATCGATTCTGTCGAGCGGCATTTCGTTGTGGGCGCCCGGATGCATTCAAGATCATTCGAATCATCCAGTCGATCATCGGGCCGGAACCGGAGAAAGAAGATTACGCACAGCGGCTGAAGGACTGTATCTCTAAGGTCAAGCTTACGTGTGCCGATACCACGTCGGAAGCTATCGATGCCGTTATCGATGACTTTGGGATTGATATGGGAAAAGGTGCGACCGCATCTGATCGTGCAGAGTTCATCAGTGTTGTTCAAAAAGCATTGGTAACGTGCCGAAAACAAACCGGTATTATCGATTTCGATGACATGCTCGACATTGCGTTGATGCATAAAGTCGTTTCGCCGATCTTTGATCTGATCGTTATTGATGAAACGCAGGACCTGAACCGCGCACAACTGCGTGTCATCCTCGCGGCGTTGAAACTTGGTGGCCGAGTCATTGCCGTTGGTGATGATCGTCAATGCGTCGAAGAGAACACTCCTGTTAATACTCCTAGCGGATATGTTCCGGCTAACAAACTTAAAGATGGAGACAAGATCATTTCTAACAGGAATGGTGATGTCACTACTCAAACTGTTTCTAAGGTATGGCCTTCGGCGGAAAAAGAAGGCATCACAATTACAACCAAAACTGGCAAACAGCTGACGATGTCAGATAACCATCTTATCTGGGCTACAGATTTAGTGTTGCCAGATAACAAATGGATTGTTTACTTAATGTATCGTAACGATCTTGGTTTTCGTATTGGAAAAACAAACAAAACTAAATCGTCAAATAATTGTTATGGAGCAAGTACTGTATCTGAGCGCGCCGAAAAGCTTTGGATCATGGATGTAGTTAACTCCAATGAAGAGGCTCTTTTGGTTGAGGTGAGTTATTCACTGGAATTTGGAATTCCCACGTGCGTGTTCAATGGGGAACATCGTGGCTTGAATCAAAATCGAATCAATTCAATCTTCAAAAGATTTGGCTTGAATGGAACTAAACTTCTTGAGACAAAAAAAATGTCTTTTGATCACCCTCATTATCTTTGTTCTTCCATGAACAAAGGAAATAGTAATAGGTTGGTTTTGAGTATGTGGGCACATTCAGCTAAGGGTACGAGACTCTCTGCCGAGTGGAGTGATACCGATATTAGCAATCAACTTGATGCAGTCAAAATCAATTACACATCTGCGCAAAGCTCTGTGAATAACTTCGATCGTAATCGGGTTAGGAAAAGTTTCAATAGCTACAGAGATGCTCTGATGTTCGCTCAGAAATTTCAGGCGGCTACTGGAGCATTGCTTTCACGAAAACTATCAAACCCAACTGATGAGGAAAACCCTCTTCGCCTTCTTCCAGCTTCAGCTTTGTTTTGTGGTCAGGAAGTTGTGATTTTGGATGGCGACGATATGATTACTGATGAAATCGTAGATATTCAAAAGGTTGCCGGTAAGAAATTTATTGACATCGAAGTTACAGATGCATCCAATTTCTTTGCCGGAGATATTCTGAGCCATAACTGTATCTACAAATTCATGGGCGCAGATGAACGGTCTATTCCGACTATCATCGAGGCACTGAACGCCAAAACACTTACGCTATCGATTACCTATCGGTGCGCTAAGGCAATTGTAAAGCTTGCCAATGAAGTCGTTCCTGATCTTGAAGCGGCCCCCGATGCTGTTGAGGGCCTGGTCGAGAACGTCACGCTTGAAACTGCGTTGCCGAGCGTGCGTCCTGGCGACTTTGTCCTTTCACGCACGAATGCTCCGCTCATCAAGATTTGTATGTCCCTATTGAAGCAGGGCATTCCTGCAAATATTCAGGGTGGAGATCTTTCTAATGGTCTTCTTTGGACCATTAAGAAAAGCCAAACACGTACGGTTGTAGATCTGGTTCGTTACGTTGAAGATTGGCGTTCGTCTGAAGTCAATCGTCTTGTCGCAAAGAACCGGGACCACAGTTGGGTAGATGAGAAAGCTGATTGCATTATCGCCTTCTGTACCGGCGCTGATTCTATCAACGATGTCAAAGATAACATCAAGCGTATGTTTAACGACGCCGATGACCTCGGGCGCGTCACTCTTTCCTCTACGCACAAAGCGAAGGGACTAGAGCGTGACCGTGTGTTCATGCTTGCCGATACGTACAAACGCGGCAAAAACAATGAAGAAGATAATCTTTGGTACGTCGCGGTAACGCGAGCGCGCAAAGAACTCTACATGGTTGAAGGTTTGCCGTGACAATTAATCGTCGTGACAATGTTCATATCTTTGCCGATAGCGACAGTAAACGTACCAGATGTGATCGATACTGGTATGTAATGTCATTTGCAATTACAAAAAGAGAAGCGACCGAAATCGGCTGGGTTAGAACCGGGCACGCGATGTGCGCTATCTGTGTACGTAAAGAACAGGTTAAAACTGAGCAGTATACTTACGCAGATATACCTGAATCAAAAATTTCACCTTACCGCTGAGAAAAAGAAATGGCGAAAGTAATTCTAAATAAACGTGAGGCTGAAATCTGGCGTACCGGAAAAGCAAACGTACCGGCAGACAGGTCAGAATACGGTGTGTTGCCAGGCACGGTGCCGGAGACAAACAGCCATGATGAATGGCGGCAGTTAGTTGCAGATGGACTTCATACATTAGCAGGTCATCTTGGTGGCTGCGGTATCGATTTCGTTGATGAGGATGGTAACGATCTGTCGGATCCGAACGATACGTATGGAGACATGACGTTTCAATATGGTGATCCGTTAGACCATTACACCGGTAGTATCGAAACTATTTCGATTAACGATTTGGATTCTAACTGATGTACACGTCCGAGTCTGTTAAATACTTCGTGAGTGAGGATAGCAAAAGACTATTCGGATCTTACGCAGTCAATAAACCGGCCAATTGGGCCTGCGATCAACAGACTCGCGACTTCGTGTGCTTGAGCATTTGGTTGCGGGAAGAGTTGACTCGCATTGGTATTGATGAGTTGGGTCGCAAAACTCAAGAGGCTCAGTTCAATCGGTACAGCAGATCCACAGACGATCTGTTTGGGTTGGCTGCCGGTATCATGAACGATGCCGTGGCTGGTGAAATCGATCGAGATCGTAAAACACACAGGAGATGGGGTTGATGAAAATTATTGGTAAGCATGACCACCACGTAGATAATGGCGGTGTCACGGTAGAGATTCAGGATCGCGATAACGAAGGAATTTTCCTAGTTACTTCCGCCGAATACTACGGCTACCCGGCCATTAAAACGGAGATGAACATCCAGGACCTTGGGCCTGAATGGCTCAGGAAAATTGGCGAGATGTTTTTAGTTACTGCTAACGCCTTGGATAAAAAATGAAAATCTGGGTATTAGGAATCGCGTCTGGTCACAATACCGACATCTATGATTGCTACAATGGCTATGTCATCGTGGCCGAGACCGAAGCTGAGGCTCGTGCGCTCGCAAACGATCGGCCAGGTGATGAAGGTTCCATCTGGGAAGACCCTAGTAAAGTCGACTGTGACTGCATCGGTCACACCATCGGTAATGATAAAACAGCCCATGTAATCATGGCCTCTTTCCACGCTGGCTAAATGTACGAATGTATGAATTGCGGCATGTTACCATTTGCATGCACGTGTATACCTTGGTGTTGGACACATGATGTCCCTCAGCCGTGTGAGGAATGCGATCGGTTGCTCGCTTCTAAAGCGTTAGAGCCAACATGGTATACCAAACTTTGGCAATGGTTTAAAAATGTTTGGTAGTAAACGCGTAAACTGAAAGAACAATTCATGAAAACGAAAGTTCCGAACATGGCGCTCGTCCTGCTTACAGCGGGAATGAACATCGCACCTAAGCCCACCGACGAGGTTCTGAACCTCCGACCTGGAGTGTACGCCTTTGGGCCACGAATGGATATGTTGTCCACAAAGGGGGCGGTTCGTAAGTCGAAGTAATTCAGATGTCATCTGTAAATCATTTCGAACGATTAGATTCTTTCTTTATGCAGGATGGGTATGAAGTATCTCCGTTAGAGAAAGCTGCCCGGTTCTGTTGCATCCGAGCCATTGAATCGAAAACTATTTGGCAAGCAATGCTTGCGCAGAGTTGCGCGCTTGATATTCGTTCGATGTCGGAATATACTGTGTATAGAAAAATCCAATGAAGCTATCAGAGTTCAAACATGATCAACGTGTACGCAATGTGCGTACTGGTAAACGCGCGCTTGTTGTTGATATCGAACATAACGCCGTTTTTCTGATTTGGATGGATGGTCAAAAAGGTTGGATGTATAAGCAATCCAATTGGGATGAGTTGGAAGAGTACGATGGTGATTGCCCATTTTTCCTTGGCGACATGATCGAAGGACTAACTCAAACAAATAGTTGGGAGCGCGGCGAATATGAATCATGGGAACCATTACGTATGGTTGCTTGGTTTCCTGATGGTAGGATTACGGTTCATTACCTTTCAGGTCGCTATGCTGGTAACGATACCGTTGTTAAATACAACAAAGAAATGTTTAGAAAGAAGCAGTCATGAGTAAGAAACTTAAGACGTTTAGAAGTGATGTGAAAGACCTCGGGGCCTTTGAGCTACCTGCATACAGCGGCGTGCGCTGGATGATGATGCCGTTCAGGCTTGAGGATATCAAGCGAACCATCACCAAAGAAGATTGGCATGAAGCGCTTCAGCGCATGGTCGCACTCGCTCCTGTCCAAGAGGGTGTCGGATATCTGACTATTGATGAAGCTGAGGTTAAACCAAAAGAGACCCATCGGCGACCGGGCATCCATGTTGATGGCGTTGGAGCGACTGGAGGCATCGGCGGTTACGGCGGCGGTGGCGGCGGATACGGCACGGGCGGGATGATCGTCGTTGCATCACATACAGGCTGCCGTGCGTGGGCTGGCGACTTCGATGCGCGTATCGGTAACGATGGTGATTGTTCACACATGAAGGGTTTACTTCGTGACGAGGATGCGATTACTCTTCTTGGTGGCCGAGCATACGCTCTGAACGAATCATGCATTCATGAAGCTATTCCGATGATTGCTAATACCAAACGTCAGTTCGTGCGACTCTCGATGCCGAGCAATGCTCCGTGGCATGAGGGTTATACAGCTAACCCGCTTGGTGTAAAACCAACCGGACCTATTCACTCTGCTCGCCCGGAGTTCATGGGATATCGGCCGTGAGCGGCTCGAAAACATAACATGAAAAAAGAGCTTTTAGTTCGTGAGTTGGGAACGGATAGGATTATTCATCGTGTAACGTAACATAAGTATTACATCGATGATACTTTTAAACCGGCTCCTTAACAGAAGCGTTATATGATGATGTATGTCAGGCGCTTTCGATTTGCTTTTAGCAAAAGAGAATAACGGTCACGATTGGATTGATCTTTCCATCGGCGAACCTAAAGCTATTGCCGAGTTACTGAATAAAATTCATCCGTTAGGCTCTTTTGCTTTTAACACGAACGACAAAATGTGGGACTATCCATCACCAAATGGATTCGGGCCACTTGTTTCGTTCTTAGAAGATAAGTATGATTCTAAAATTGTCATCACTAATGGTGCCAAACAAGGTCTCGCTGCTTCCTTCTACGCTTTTAAACAAAAGGGGTTTAATACTTTAGGGATGCGTTTGCCATATTGGGCTTTAATTCCCCCACTGGCTAAACACTATGGCCTGGACTCCGTCTACGTTGACCCAGGAGAGGCTTTGAAGAGCGGGGTCGATAGTTACCTCGCTTTAGCGCCGAACAATCCTGACGGGTTTATGCCCCGGCAAGAGGTATTGTGGGACATCGGTGACGCTGGTCTACCTCTCATTCACGATGCGGCATATTATACCTCGTTGTATTTGCCAGAGAATGTAATCCCAGGCCCCATCGGCGACCTTCAGATATTCAGCATATCTAAAATGTATGGCCTCTCTGGACTTAGGTTAGGCTACATTGTATGCAGGAATCATACATACTACAAAGACCTTCTTTCCTATATGGAAACATTTACAGTTGGCGTATCAACCGTATCTCAAAAAATTCTATTAGATATACTGGAACGTGAGAAGAACTATCCTGAGCTTTCAAACCTCTTTATTAAAAGTGGAAAGAAACTACTGGCTCAATCACGAAAGCTGATTAAACAAATACCAAAAGATATCATAGAGTTACCAGACGATTATGACGATCAGATTGGAATGTTTGCCTGGGTTAAACTATTGAAACCGGAAGCCTTAGAGAAGGCTAATGTAAAGTCGATACCAGGCGCAGTGTTTGGCTCACCAGGAATGGTAAGAATTAATTTAGGATTAGGACCAGATGTTATATCTGAAGTAGTTGAACGTCTTATTCAAATCAATTTAGTTAAGCCACAAATATAAATGCGTTCACCTCAATTGCGTCTCGATGGTAAAGATGGTAAAGAGGAGTGAGACTTCTTGACTCGGTCTTAAATGATGCGTAGCTTTCAGTAAGACTTCTCGCTACAGTAGCTCAGTTGGTAGAGTTCGGTTTTTGTACAGCCGCTGTCACCCGTTCGATCCGGGTCTGTAGCTCTTGGTTCGATTCCATTGCGCGCGTTCCCCCAACGCCAAACGCAATGGAATCGAATCCTTATTTTATACGGGTGATAAGTCATGAGTCGGGCTTTCTATTTATGAAAAAGAACTAGGTCCAGACTCCTGAACAGCGAATGGAAGAGCTGAAGGATTATGTAGATCATGCTCTAAAAAATAGAGGGATGCAGAATCTACTGGAAGCTACCATCTCTCTTCTGAAGGACCAGAAGGGATGGATGAATCCTACCGATAAGCCAGACCAATACATTTTAGATTTGATTTCTAATCTATCCAAAACGTTAGAGCAATATAAGAAACGGTACGGGTCAGAATAATGTCTAGAGAATCCGACGAAGAGCTTCGTCAAACGAAAACCAAAGAATCTAATGATGGTTCGGTGAATAGCATTCGTCGAGCGATTAAAGCCATCGAAGATGAAATGGATGTTGAAGCTCCATCCCCCATTTGGCCAGATATCGGAACCAAACCATGGTTCATTCGATATGCTCAGCATATTGCTGAGCATGCAAAAAACCGTATGCCGGACGACAAAGCCGAAACGATTCATTCTAGCCTGAGGAAATTCGATCCTAAGTTTGCTGAGCTTTGTAAGAAGGCTCACGACTCGGCTATTGAAGTCGTGGACTACGCCACTTCTAAAGTTGAAAAGCGATGAGTCACTTCGACGAGATGGCGGAGCCGTGATTCGCAGATGAAATTGAAAGTTACGCCACCAACGGATCCGTGGTACTACGCTGTAAATGAACAGCGTGATTATATCACGCCGGAAGATATCGATGATGCCAGTAAAGCTGGCGGAAAAAAAGAAGATATCTGGAAAATTGTTCTTACCGCTTTAGGTGCAAAGTCCTGTGAAGACTGGAGTTGTTGTGCATTTGTTGCATCTCGACTTAGGAATAAAAAGTGAAATAGGAACGAAAACTCTGTTGGTGTGAGCCGATCTGTGAGAACATTTACGTTCATTGTGCTCGCAATGATAAGAAGCCGTACGTTCCGCCAACGGCAGAAACGTACAAGTCATTCTCTGTTTGAGGGACTCATTCACGATGGCGATCGTTATAATAATTCATTTACTAGTGAATACCATCGTCCCACTTACATTGAATCCTCACGTCGAGCAAGTCTCGTTCACAATGTGTTTGAGAATGGCTGGCAAACCGTACAACCCGGATTGGGAATCAGAGGAAGAATGAAACCTGGGCATGAAGTAACTATCGAGATTTTTACTTGCCCTCCGCGAATGATGAAAGGTACCGTCGTTACTCATGACAACGATGGTATTGTCGTTCTTCTTTCGAATTGCTTTTATCTTACATTTGAATATCCTTCTGGTGAACAGGTTTTAACTCCTATCGGAGAAGCTGGTAAAGCTCGCGGAGAACGCACCCTTAAAGGACCAATAGGTAGAGTGGTGAATTGGCAGTATAGTAACCAATTCAGATAATGACGATATCCTATCTATTGAATACTACTCGCCGCGAGAAGTTATATGAAGTTATTTAGATGGCAAAAGGGTAGACAATCTACTGGGTATCGGATATGGCCTTTCGTTCAAATGAAATGGCCCATCAAATTTGATGGATATCTTATTCATTACCCACAAGGTTCGTCAGTACCGGGACATCGAGATTCGGTTCCTAAAGGTAAACATTACCGTTTAAATATCGAGCTAGTACAACCGAAGCGTGGGGAGGGTGGCACCTTCAACTGCGCCGATACTATTTTTAGTTGGGGGAGGTTGCACTTCTTCAGACCGGACACTAACTTTCACTACGTTACTAAGGTAGAGAAGGGTAGCCGTTACGTTCTATCGTTCGGTTGGATTTGGTAACTCTTAACAATAAGATGACGTCATGCCTTCCGACGATACAATTTCTAAACTTCAAGGCGCTACCTATGCTGTAGCGGCTACTCTTGGTCATGAGGTCAGCGGATTCAGTGTGACTATGAATCCGTTTAGAATGAAAAAAACATACGAACATGGTCGTAGGTATTCTGAGATGGTTCAAACAGTACCTGATCTTGAGTTCGGGTGGGGTACGTCATGCGAGATTTGCAATCGTAGATTTCAGTTAGAGAAGTTTAAAGGGCAGGGCTGGAAAGTGGCCTCATACTCTGAGCTCAAACAAGGCTCTGGTATGACTGACGTTGCTGTACTCGATGAGTCAGGGCAATACGCGATGTTTAAATATCAAATCCCTAAAGATCTATTCTGCAATCGATTCAAAGTTCTAGAGTAGAATTATGGATGAAGAATATTTCCGCTTTTGTTACGGGGAGGCTTTTGCCTTCTTCGACGCAGAGATTAAAGCAGGTAATCCTGGCGCAGAGTTTGTAACTGGCAGGTTGACCTTTAAAGATGATTTCGGTGCAGAAGATAATACTGTCTTCGTAGAAGTACTATTTGATGTAGGTAGTAAAAAACACCTACTATATATGGTTGCTTTTTACGAACCTGATTCTGATAAAGAGATTAATACAGAATTCCTAGGTTGTAAATTGCGAGATATTGAAGATCTAGAAGAAGAAGACCGTGTATGAGAAGCAGAGTAATGCTCCCACCGATTTAAAAAATCATGGCATCGACGATTGGTAAGAAAACAACACGACTGATTGAGGCTACGGTTGAACAAATTCTCTACCGGCTTGGTCACAAGCACTCTGAATTCATGCCTTTCAGGCAACGTAGCTTCTATAGAGGTAGCAGCATTTCATCAGGTTATGACCCTGGAGTCATCGTTGAGTGGGGCCGTTACTTCTTTTGTCCGCAATGTGTGGTAATGAAAGATCAATATCATATTGCCAGCGCGTTGGATTTTCAATTAGTTAAAACTGTTAGTGATGAATACTTTCATCTTTATGCCTCACAGCGAGTTACATCTAACATGAATCCGCTCAAAGCAGAATTAGCTTTGATCGATATGAATGGTAACGACGCTATGGTTAAACGCGACATTCCTAAAACATACTGGTGTATTAAATACCAGAACATGACATGACGAAACGAGAAGAAGAACTTCAAGACGAGATTGAAGATCTCATTACTGAGAACGATGCCTTATTTGCTGAACTAGATAAGTTCAGAGAAGCATTGATCTGGTGCAGCGGCTCACCTGACTTTAATGTCGGAGGCCAGGCTCGTGCCGTTTATAGGGTAACCAACAAGAGCCGGTTCGTCAGGATCAAATCCGTCACGAGCGAAAGCCTCAACTAACCAATCTACTTTGATTGAATCGCGACTACCAGGCGTCAGGTCTAAACCATGAGGCGGGTCCGGGTCGCAGTCTTCTGGATCTAATAGAATGTATTGTCGAGTTAAATGCTGAGTTGACTTGAATGTGAAGTGAACTCGCAATTTAGCTGGCGGAGTAATAAGAGGCGCACAAAGTTTCACCCAACCAGAATACAATTAGTGAGTGGAACGCACCGTCATGAGGCAGCCAAGAAAACAGGTATTAGGTTACCGGTCAAGGTGATGCTCCGTAGTAGCGTTGAAGCTATGTGGGGTAAACCTACATGGGACAACTTCATTGCGGATATCAAAGTCCGTGATCTTGAGTTAGTGCCAGTAAAAGAAGAAAACGATGTTCCTCCTGGGCTTGATGAACGAGTCGATCTAACACGCGATATTGATTACTTGCTGTAATCTACTGTACAGCGTTTATGCTCATTCGTTACTGAAGGAGCGGCCATAGACGATGAGGAGCCAGATGGTGCTGCGGCAGGAGCTTTGCTAGCCTTACCAGGCTTGCTCGCTACTGGCACTGCCGAAGCTGCTGGCACTGCTGGCTTCTTATCCCAAGGCTTGGCAGAGTTCGTATCAGAAGACTCTTCAGGCTCCTCAGCTTCTTTGTCATCTACGCTTTTGATATCCTCTGCGTCGAAAACCAACTTAATATTTGATTTCCACGAGGCCTCGATTTTCTTAGCCACTAAATCTTCGCCCGCCGTTTCGCCAGATTCGCCATCATCGGCTTTGTTACGATTCTGCTTCTCACGAAGTTTCATAATACGAATCTCGTGCGGAGAAAGACCCTTATATTCCCAGGCTTCTACAATACCAGCAACGCCAAGCGGCATTGATTCTGGAGCCAGAGTATTTAGGTATTGAAATAGCTGTTGACGATCGACTCCAGCTTGAGTTGCGGCTTCCTGAATTACTTCAGATGGCAATTTAACTTTACGATCTGTGCGCTGTTCAAACTTACCGGCGGCATTTAGTACCGTCATAAGTTCAGATGGATTTAATCCATGAAGCATACATAGCATTTCAAATTGTGGTTTGGAGAATATATCTTGCCCGCCATCATTGAGATATTCAATGAAAGACATGATGGATTCAAACTCAGGATGAATCGCAACTACTTCGCGAATCTTTTCCTTACTAGCTTGTTCTGCATTCTCAACCTCAGACTCTTCTGAGTCTCGCTTGCTTTGCTCTAGTTTCTTTTGCTTCGCCTTGTTTTCCTCGCGTTGTTTATACATCTGCATAATGCGAGAATCTTGGTCTTTAAGTTCTTCTTCAGTCATTGCTGCTGGTATCGGTTTATTCTTAGCAAGCTGCTGATTGTTGATACCACCCGGGCTGTGCTTGGTACCGGCTGAAGGACCCTCTACAATAGACCTTCCAGATATAAATGGATCTTTAGTTACGGCAACTGGTTCCGTAGTAATCAAATCGCCTACTTGATTACTATCAATCATCCCTTGACCGCCACACTTCTTACAGCGAGGATTGGTACCCTCACAGCGCGGACATAATACCTGACGACTATTAGGTAATGCTGCTATCTTATCGAGACGAGCTTCTGCACGGCGTAAGAATAGCTCAGTTAAGTCAGTTAATGATTTCATCGTGGCCAATCTGTAAAGCTGTTGGTTGGTATTAGTAATTCGCCATTTGCGGCGTAAACTGAGTCTGACCATGTACCGTTACAGTAAAGCCAGGCATCGCATCCTGAAGCTTCTTCTGAAGTCCGGTATCGCTCATACCACGAGCATTGTATATAATGCTTACGTTCTTGCCATTCTGAGTTACCTGCAATAGACCTTTGCCCTTATATGGAGCAAGAAGCGCTGCACCACCCGCAGGAAGCCCTGATGGAGCCGCTGGCTTTGCGGCAGCTGGAGCTGGTTTAGCCGCTGCTGGAGCGGCAGGCTGCGTAGTCGACGATGTGGTTGCAGGCGTTGTGCGAGGAAATAACTTCTCCTGCAACTGCTCTACTGGCATGGAAGAAACATCTTCTGGTTTCATTCCACTCCATGGATCACCGGCAGTTTGCGCGGAGCGCTTTAGTGCAAGTTTAAAGAACAACTCGGATTTGGCTGTAAGATCTTTGAAAGACATAGTTTTTGAACCTCTGAGAAAGATTTCTAAATATTCATATAACCGTCAGCATAAATCTATGTCTTATGGTTACTGAGTTTATGCCGGTTAATGGGCAGGAACTTTAAAAGTATTTAGATATTTCGGGTTCAACTGGGTCGGGCGAGGATCTGCTGTGGATCTCTGATCTTCTCCTGTGGACTCTCCTTTAATGGTTCTCGGTCAGTTTGACGATATCGACACCCCGACTCCACGACTGTTTGTCGATAAGGCCAGATCACAAAGGATCCTGGCGGAGGAGTTTTAAATGGACAACCAATACATTACCACGAAAATGCTCTTGGCTCATAATCTAATGGTTAAAAACCGTTTCATTATAAAAGATGTGCTTAGGCTAGCAAAAGACTCTGAAGTTTTCAATGACCCGCAATTGGCGGTTTTAATTGAAGCGCTTAATGAAAGCGTTCTAAAAGTAGAAGAGTATTTGCAGCGTCGATGTGAAGCAGTTTCTTTTGTCGAAAAGTGTAGCGAGGATAAGCCCAAACCTTAGGTTGGTTCCGGCATCTAGCGAGAGACTCAAATGATTGATATTAGTACATTGATGCTATCTTTCATTAAGCTAACCTTAATGGTTTTCTTTGTTAGAATGCTTTGCGAATGGCTTTTTGGTTTTGATATTTTCGCTTCTAGTTATCGCGCCGGAGAAAAGGTTGGCGATAAAATTACAACCGTAATCAAAAAGCGTAGGAAAAAGAAATCTAAATCCAAAACAAAAACCAGGATTAGAATCTCGGAGAGCAAAGTTTTTCATATCAACAGCACAGATGGTCGCTCGAAGATTGTCCAGGCCGTTGACGAAGAGAAAGCTCTAGCGATTGCAGCTCAAGCATTAGCCATCGATGAGTCTGAGCTGGTAGCCCAAGAAGTATACGACAAGGTATTACGATGAACGATTTCAAAAAGACGGTAGAGATCATTGGCGGCGGGACCGTGTCCCATGTCAGGGCTCACCTAGCTTTATCTACCGTTGCCTACGGTACAACTGCTAAGAAGCTTAAGAAGTTTTGCAGTGAATACTCAGACAAGCTACAGGTTAATTGTCATTTGACCAAGATGTCTTCTGGCGGCGAAGGAAATATAGAAACAAACGAAGACGTAGCAGAGCTGACAACCAGCTGGGTCAAAGACCCAAACGTCAAAATTGTTTTCTTCAATGTCGCAATGTGCGATTTCAACGGAGACATTGACGTCAACTCTATTCCGTACCCACCTCGTGGTAAGTATCAGAGTCGTTTATCAACTCATAGGAACACGAGGGACCATGACTACAGTATGCGTCTTGTGCCGAGTGAAAAGGTCATTAGCTCGATACGTCGAACTCGTAAAGACATTTTCCTGGTTGGCTTCAAAACGACGTGCGGAGTCTCCCCAGATGAGCAATACCTGGCTGGGCTGAATCTGCTAAAGACTTCTAGCTGTAATCTAGTTCTTGCAAACGATCTAAAGACCCGCAAGAATATGATCATCACTCCCGAGGAAGCTAGCTACCATGTGACGAGCGATCGAGATGAGGCTTTACGCAATCTAGTTGAAATGGCATACCTTCGCAGCCATCTGACGTTTACTCGAAGCACCGTTATCAACGGCGAGCCAGTTCCGTGGGAGTCGACTGACATTCCGAACTCTCTTCGTGCAATCGTTGATTATTGTATTCGCGGTAATGCTTACAAACAATTCAACGGAGCAACTGTCGGTCATTTTGCTGCCAAGATTAGCCCTACAACATTTCTTACATCAAGGCGCAAAACCAACTTCAATGATCTGGCGAAGCTAGGCCTAGTCAAGATTGAAACTGACGGACCCGACTCAGTCTTGGCCTACGGCAGCAAGCCTAGTGTTGGCGGGCAGTCTCAACGTATTGTATTCGAAGAACATCCAGAGTACGATTGCATCGTACATTTCCATTGTCCTCTTCGTGAGGATCACTGTGATGATGTTCCGGTTGTATCTCAAAGAGAATATGAATGTGGGTCTCATGAATGTGGTCAGAATACTTCAAGAGGGTTGAAGGAATTCACCAATCGATTGTCCCCTCATAAGTTTTCAGCAGTGATGCTGGATAACCACGGGCCGAATATTGTATTCAACCGTCGCATTGATCCTTCGGCCATTATCGAATTCATTCAACGCAATTTTATTCTATCAGCCAAGACTGGTGGTCCAGTTAAATGAAACAGCTGGGTCCAACTATTGCTATGGCAACAGGCGAAAATGATTGTCCTGCATGTAACCTTTGTGGGTTATCGTATAGACTTGGTGATGGCCCAGAAATTGGCGGATTGATCAACGCCGTTGTCCATGGTGGTTACGACTCCACCGCAGGTAATGGTTCCGGTGCTCTTGATGATGGGTACAGTTACAAGTTTTCTTTATGTGAGTGGTGTCTTGATTGGTTGTTTTCTCAATTCACCATTCCCGTCAAGGCAGCTCGGTGGTATGATCCTGGACCACATGACGAACCAGAACCATGGCGCCCGGCATGGCATCGTGTTACAGAGGATACCTGGCGGACTTACGAGTCAGAGTTCTTCAATGAATACAACAAGAGAAATGAAGCGAGACATAGGATAATCAAATGAAAGAAAACACAACGTTCGATGACTTCTGTAAGATGGATATCCGAATCGGAACGATCGTTTCGGTTGAGGCGGTTCCGAAGTCGACCAAGCTTTTGAAGTTTGAAATCTCATTCGGACCAGAGATTGGTAATCGAATTATCCTTTCTGGCATTGCACCGTTGCTCGAAGCAGGTAGCTCCGGACCCGGAACCTACGTCATCATTGGTCAGAAGGTTCTTGCCGTTGTGAATTTTCCTCCTCGTGCTATGATGGGGATCGAGTCGCATGGTATGCTTCTATCTGTCAAAGATAATGAGGGTAGGTTCTGGCTGACCTCTCCTGGCAGTTGGGCTGACGACGGAATCGCCGTAGGATAATTAAGATGGTTAAAGAGAAGTTAGTTCGGTTCTCCAGCAACAACACTCCGTCGTATCCTACAGCGGCATCGCGAGACCAAGGGCTTAAATACCTTCAGCGTTTGTGCTATGCATCTATTGCGGATAATGATAGTTATGAGTTTGTTATTGAAGATAACAAACTTTACATGACTCATCCTGGAGGGATTGTTGCGTCATGGTGGTCGAAAGATAAGACTCGTCTTATTGCTACCATCATGTCAGCGCTGCCGAACAAGGCTCCACATTTCAAAAGAAGTAAGTCGGAAGGTAACTTCCTAGACTATCCATATTGAAGGCTTGCTGCACTACTAAAACGGGTAAACGAACCTGGATTCCATCTAAGTTTATTGATCAAACCAAAATCGTTTGAGAGTTGGATTGATGATTACTCGGCCCCGCCAACCTACATTACACCCGGCAGCGTTTTCCTATTGGGAGAAGCCTGGTTCTGAATTAAGCATGTACGCCTCGAAAGAGCCGCCTCACGGCGCTCGCTGTGGCGGGTGTGGTAAGTGCGCTCATTGTCCACAAGAGGCTCCAAATGATCCGATGCGCAACCATTCTCATGGTTGGTGGAGAGAAGAATTGTTTATAGAGGATGATAAGATCTGTGCTCCGTCAGAAGATGACATAGAAGAATGGATCGTTACGATGGAAACGTACGTTAGCGGATCAGATATTACTGGTAACAGAGCCGTATTCTCTAGCATTAATATGTCTATCTACCCGGTTAAAAAGGGTGAGAAGCAAGACCCCAGCTCGGCGATGAGCGATATGCCTAATATCGTGGCACGAGCTAAAACATATTCAGAAGTATTGAAGAAATACGAAGAGTATATTTTGATGGCTGTTCGTAGGGAAAGAGCTAGAATTCTATTATGATGTATTCGAAAGATCAGTATGTTAATTGGCGAGAAGTTGATGAACATACCCATGCATTGACACAATGTGTGATTGCTACTCCTTGGCCTAAGCAGCATCCCTTTCACGAAGGAGATGTTGTTCTATATCTGGGAGAGGTTAAGAACATGGCGGGCCATATAGCTTTTGTTGGCCAGGATGGTAAAACTTATTGGGGCTACCATTTCGATAACCTGCGTGTTATCCCGGAAGACGAATGACTCGTGACGAAGAAATAGCTCTTGTTGTTGCGGTACTGGAACACCCGGCAGGTTTCGATCTAGATTTTGCTGGTGGCTGGGCTTGTATTAGGACGACCGGGCGTGGAACGATTGAGGTTGAGTGGAGAGAATTAGCCCCTCAGAAAATCTATTTTCCAAACAAATCAATTCCGCCTAAAGAACTTAAATACAATACAAAAGTTACGCCAAAAGAAATTGAACGAGTTGAAAGTTTTCCAATTGAAAGCACAAAAGAAGCCGCAACGTTTTTCATAAACAAACGGCATGAATTAGAATTCGGTCGCGATTACGAGAGGGCTTGACATCTAAGGTGTAAGAACTACGTTAGCTTCATGGGCTATAATACACTTGCATTTATTCTGAATGACTTCACTGACGATCTGAAGCGCGCGCCGCTTACTGTTACCTGGATGTTGACGAATCCTACTGGTCTTGAAACAGTTGATACGGTAGCGATGGCCCGGCATCTTGGCGAACTTCCGCTCAATACACAAGCGCTGCGAGTGCTTCCGCCTTTTCATTCCAGCACGATGAACTTCTTTGTAGCCGGTGGAAACTCAATTGAGCAATTGAAAGTGGCTCGCTTTGGAAAAAGCGATGGTAGGAAAACAATTACGTTATTTCTTCCTGATTGGTGGTTTCGATAAAGAGACTATCAGGACTTGCTTTCTAAGTCTTTGTGTTGTACTATACGGATAATCTAATGCAAAGAGAATTCCATATTCCTGAGCAGAATCTTCATGGGCTCAAAGCCAAGCTGGAGAAGCTAGGACGAAAAGCAGAGAAGACCGGGTTACCTTTTCCTGAGTTACGATTCGGTATTACTTTTACTGATCGTACCAAAGATGCAAAGGGCCAGCTGCTTATTGTGAAGTACCGAAAGGTTATTCTTCACTGGCAGTCTGTCATGAGTTCTGGCTGGCAGGTAATTGGTAAGCTGATCCATTTACCAGAAGGTACCTTGGTACGAGGTTTCGGTTCTGATGAAGTTCCGATGCAGTATCGAAACGCAGAACCTAATTGCGATCACTGCAAGGTGAAACGTAAAAGGTTCGATACCTATGTGTTGCGCTCACTGGCTGGTGAATTCAAACAGTGCGGTAGTGATTGTCTTCAGGAGTATCTGAAGGTCGATTCTGAAAATGTGATCAATGCGATCAAGTTTTTGACCAGTGCGATCGATACCGTTCAGGCCAGCGAGGCACTACCGGCAATCGGTAAGTCGCCTGATATGTGGCCGCTCGAAGTGTTCCTTGCTCATGTTGTTGATTGCATCAATGACATCGGATGGATCCCCAGGTCTCGTGCGAAGGCCGAGGGCATCACTGCCACGGCAGACATCGCTTATCGTAGAATGATTGCTATCGAAAACTATGCTTCACCGACGCAGGCCGGAAGCGATGAAGCACTCAAGGCTATCGAGTGGGCTGAGAATGTTTCGACTCAAGGGTCTGAATACATTTACAACCTTCATACGATCGCTACCAGCGGCGCGGTAGAGCAACGATCGCTCGGCTATGCTGCGTCGATTGTCCCGACGTTCCGTCGCGAACTCACCGGAGACAAACAGGGTGAATCCGATTTCGTTGGTAAGGTTGGGGATCGAAACGATTTCCTTCTGACGGTGGATAAGATCCACGACATCGATACCGCGTTCGGTGAGCAGTACGTTCACATCATGCGCGATGATCTTGCAAACGTTTTCATTTGGAAAACGAAAGATCGTCTCGACGAAAAGAAAAAGTATAAACTGCGCGGTCGAATCAAGGAACATAAAGAGTATCGTGACGTGAAACAAACAATCCTTACTCATTGTAAGATACAGCGCTAAACGAAATTACGAGTTCCAACATACATTTTTTCTATGTGTGCGATAAATACTAGACTTGACTTGACATCAATGCTGGCTATTATGTCTGTATGATCGATGTGACTTTTAGTTCAGCTCTTGAGAATGCTACCCGAGAGAAGGTAGTCCTTACCCTCGGCCTTGACCCCACGATTAGCGGTAAAGCTTTTGAAGCGAGCCGGTTGTATCTAGCCTGGGCCGAGGCTGGGAAGCGCCTGGAGGAATTCAAGAACGAATTCAGAACTTACGTTTCGGAGAAGCGAGATTTCTGGAACGAAGCCAATGAAGACAAGGTAACGACCTTAAAGATTCCGTTCCGTTTGAAAACGGAGCGCGGAGTTGAAGTGCGCTTCATCTCTGTCAGTTGTACGGCAACGTATACTGTAGATAAGATTGTTATCCATAAATTCAAAAGGGAATGCCCAGTTGAATACAAAGAGCTTTTCGTTGAGGAGACCACGACGTTGGTTCGTCATGGCGGAGAGGATCTCCTTCGTAGGTATTTAGAGTCCGCGAAGTTTAGCCCCGCAAAGATCGATTCTATCTTTAGCCAAATTTTTACAACCGAAACGGATATCAAACCGGTTGAAGATTTCGAGTTTAAAAAAGAAGACGTTCTACGCAAAGCATCCGACGTAGCAAAGAAGTATGTCGAGCTTGGCGTCAGGCGCGCCGCTCCAGCTGTAACGTTTGAGGTGCGGTGAACTACCTCGCCCTAAAGGGCGAGGCTTCTGAAAGTATCCGGCGAATTTATTTCGCCGGATATCGCAAGGCTCGTACCGAGCCTTCTAACATTTATTGCTGCATTAATATCTCTATCGATGGCGATGCCGCAGGCATCGCAATCGTAAACTCTATCTCGTAAGGTTAAGAGTTTATTAATATTCCCGCAACAAGAACACGTCTTCGACGTGTTCTTTGGATTCACCTTGATCAAGATCCTACCAGCACTTTCAGCCTTGTAGGTTAAGAGGGCAACGGGGCGGCCACCAATCACGCTGACCGCCTAGTTCTTGCTGAGGTCAAAAGATGCTGATTGTTTAGCGTGGCGCAACGCAGCATAACTTGCTAGCCTGGATCCAGGTGCTCGTTGAGCGTCAGGAGATTCAATGAAGCTTTATACAGTAACGCTAGAAGTCGGAGTAGACGATAACGTTTCTGAAGAAACTATCAGAGAGAAAATCTCTATGGCTATTGCAGAGGATTTATCTGAGGCGAAAATCTTTCGCATTAACAATATCAAAAAGCAGAAGGTTGCATCTGGCGAATATAAGATGCAAATCACCGAGGCTAAACGACTCGGTATCACGGATAATCCTCCGGATAATCCTCCGAAGCTAGTTACAGAAAAACCGCCAGCATTAAAGATAGCACAAAAGAAATAAGTAGATGAGGCCTGGTAAACTCAAATAAAAGAGTCCCAGGCCTTTCGCTTTATTGTCATCGATTGTCGAGCGAGCCTGATCGGCAGGCCCTGTTCATGAACTATCATGCAAAACTTTGAATGTTTGGATGAGCCGTTTGAGTTAGAAGATAACAGCTTAGATCAAACCATTTATGCTGGTCCTCCTAGCAGCGGAATCCGAGTTGTTATTGTTGACGATTCCGATGACGACCGAACGCTTTTAATGCCAATGTGTTCGGAAATATACGATAGCGATATTATCCAGGATGAGTTAGAAAATATCGACGAGACTAGGATATATTCTAAATCAGAATGGGAAAATCTCGTTTCGTTGATGAAACGACTTTAATCATTTGCCCTCGTAGCCCAATTGGTTAGCGGCGCCTTTCTCAAAAAAAGGATGTTTCCGGTTCGAGTCCGGACGAGGGTACTGATTGTTGTATTCTAGAAAGAATGGTTTGAAGTGGGTCCATATCGCTCGCTGCCAAAATAAACACCCCATGTGAAAGGGTTGTGGCTATTTAATAATAGGGTTACATTATATCTTTGCTGAAAAACAATACCCAAATCTTGGGTTATGGCACGGGCTAAGTGAGACAAATCAAATGACAATCGAATTAGTTAAAGAGTTGCGAGCCAGAACACACATCAGTCTTGGAGAGTGCAAGTCCGCTCTTGAAGAGGCAAACAACGATTTGGATAAGGCGATGGTTGTCTTGCAAAAGCGCGGCACCATTAGAGCTGGTGCTGTTGCCTCGCGCCCGACCGGTGAGGGTAAGATCTTTACCTACGTTCATGGCCCGGGAAAGATGGCCGTGATTGTTGAGGTCAATTGTGAAACTGACTTCGCTGCTAAGGCTCCGCTGTTGCTTGAGTTCGGCGAGCATCTCGCAATGCACATTGCCGCATTCAATCCGGTTTATACTAAGTCGACAGATATTCCTGATGATGTAAAGCTGGCTCAAACAGAAATCTTTTATGAGCAGTGCAGTGATAAGCCTGAAGCCGCTCGCCCTAAGATCGCTGAAGGTAAGATGGCTAAGTGGTTCACTGAGGTTTGCCTGATGGATCAGGCATGGATCAATAACAATAAGAAGTCCGTCGAGCAGGCCCGTTCTGAGTTGGTCGCAGCTCTTGGTGAGAACATTACGATTCGCCGTTACTCTAAGTGGCAGGTTGGCGAATGAGATGTGATTCGGATCCTGTGTTTGAAGAATACATCGGACAAGAAGTCCTCTGTGTAGAAGAAAAATTTGATCTCCGTGGGGTTAAATTCACGGAGGTTAGTTTGGCTGAGAAGGATACGACTATTGCTGATTTCATTTTGAAGCATGCTGCAAAGACCGTAAGAGTATGGCTTCCAAATACAATGGGTACCATGGACTGGGATACTAATCGAATAAACGTCTATGTCGAAAAGAACGAAGACGGTAAGTATGTGATTGAACGAATCGCTATGGGATGACGATACAATCATCGTAATCGATTACGATGATTTATGTATAAAGAAACTTCCATACACGATTTGCAAACGCAAACAAGCGCTGCACTTAGCTCTACTTACAATCTAGCTTCCTTAAAGATTACTTTGAATGGATCTACGGTTGACTTAGGGAATCTTCTGATGGCTCTTGAAACTATTCATGAGCGCCTTCTTCGTATTGAAGAGACTGGAATTATGGAACGGCTTCTGAAGTTAGAAGTAATGAAATGAATAGACGTCTCAGAAAGAAAAAACATAAGGGGGAATTCAATTACAAAGGATTTGAAGTCACTTGTAAGTTTGAACCTGAGCTTGATGAACAAGGCGTTGATTTTTTTCTCGATTCTTTCATTGAGTACGTCGAATCTGTTGGCCTCGGCTGTGGCGGCGGGCTGAATACCAAAGATATGGGGCAGCATATTGCGAGATGTGCGCCTTGTCATCGCAAACGTAATGGAAAAATTCATTACAAAAGTGATCATTGCACTGAAAATGATCGTCAATCCATTAAAAAATGGCTTGAAGATAACGGCGCCAAGCAAATTGTAGTTGGCTCATTGTTTCCGGCCTGGGGATAGTGAACTACCTCGCCCTAAAGGGCGAGGCTTCTGAAAGTATCCGGCGAATTTATTTCGCCGGATATCGCAAGGCTCGTCCCGAGCCCCATTGCTACTCTATATAACGCATTATATTTTTCTGAACAAAAATTCATCCCTTAGGGAGGGGTATTCTTTTTGGAGAATGATAAAATCCGAGCACACGCTGACAACACTTGTCGATACCGGCAGTGTGTTTTTCCCATTTTTGGATGTACGATAAGTATAGCACCTTAGAATCTCTAAGAGATGCACATCCAAAATGTCCGGTTTGCCAATGTGATATAGATTATTACATAGAAAATAGTGACGCAGGACGAAGAGGTCCGTCCGCAACAAAATACTACCATAGACCACAACCGACGTGTACTAGTGGCCAGCACTACTCGATGAGTTACCGACCATATCGTTATGGTGGACAAACTTACTTTCGTCCGCTAAGTGAAACGATGTTGTTCGGTGATGTTCTATTGTATTTTGGTCATCGTTGGAAAACAGAAAAAACTTTAAAGGTAAAGCTTCTCGTAATCAAAGACGAGATCAAAAAACATAAATTTGGCGAGCAGTGGGTTCATTATTCTGATCAACAGAACCATTTTCGTAAAGTTTTTACGTTAAATCGGTTCAAAAAGCTCTATAAATGGGATGATCGGCCTGCTTTTCTGGCTAAATTGAGCAAATTACAGAAGGCTTTGATATTTACTTGAGTCGACCTTAAAAGGCGTTTTTGAATGGGAAAATGGGAAAAATTGGTCGCTGAATACGCTTTGGTGTGTCGTAAGAATGGCTTCACCGGCGCCGCATTTCGTCTTTCTGAAGCGGATTTATCTCTATCTGACGCACTAAATATCATTAACGAGATGTCAACGTTCCTAAACGGTTTTGAATATGCCGCTGAACGCTCAGACAATAAAGAAAAGCTAATGAGTTCTGTTGAACATCTATCGTCAACGACGCATAAAATGCAAGCTCTGCTGGTTTTCCGCAAAAATCAAAACAGAAAGCTATTCGAATAAAGTATCGATCTGCTTTTAGAGCGCGCAGCCCGCTCGTGTCGATAGTCAGGTAGGGAAAGCTCATTCAGTAGTAGAACCAATGCCTACTAAAACCAATACAATACATTGTATCATCGAAGTTCTACATTAGAAATCATTAACGAAGTTCTTAGAACTACGAATGTCATTACGGTGAATAAGCTTATGAAAAACTACAGAAGTTAGGAGTGAGGTGTAGCCCTCAAAGCGTTCGTATGTCTTTGACAAAGAATTTTGTGTGTAAAAGACAAACAATCGTTGCGTGTATAGTTTCAATCGAAGCATTCGATGCTTGAGCTAATATAGAAAGATAAATCACATGAGTAAAACAGCTTGCTTCTATCCCATCGTTGGCGCCATGTCTGGAGCCGTTGACTACCTCGGTACCAAAGACTGGGGCACCGTGAACGATACTCAGGCGGAGTTCATGGAGAAGTTCTATCATTCAGGTTTAGCTGAAGCTTCTTCAATGAAGAACATTGAAACGCGAGCCTCAAAGGTTGCGCAGGATTTGAATGATTGGATGGCCGAACGCGGTTTCAATATCAAGCTTGAGGATTTCGAGGGCAATGACTTCGGCGTTGTATCGATCCTGGATGTCATGGTCGAGTGGGCTGATAAGGGAACACGTCGTAAGCTTCGCGTCAATGATACCGATTTCGATGCCGTTCGTATCAGCAACGACTTCATGACGACGTTTAAGGTTCAGGGTCATGAGCACGACATTGCTCGTCTCGATACCAAGAATGCCAACGAGTTCGTTTACATCACTAAAGCTTCCAAGGAATTGGAAAGCCTTCCGCTGATGGCAGAGATCAAGAAGCTCGATCTTCGTTCGCGCATTCGTCGTGAGGCTACTACGGAATATGAAGACGTCATTTTCCCGATGGTTGATCTAAATCAGGAAGTGAACATCGGATGGCTGAAGAAGGTGTACACTATTCAAGATACTCCGCAAGGCAAGGATAAGTACGAGGTCGCTCAGGCTTTACAGCAGACTAAGTTCCGCATGAATGAGGTTGGCGCTCGCGCTGAGTCTGCCGTTGCAATCGGAATGCTCCGTTGCGCTTCAGCTTTCAAGCCGAAGCCATCGCTAGTTATCGATGGTCCGTTCTATGTCTGGATTGCACGAGAGGGGCTTTCGATGCCTCTCTTTGCCGGATACATCACACCTGAAGACTGGAAGGATCCCAAAACCCTTGGCGACCAGAAGCCAGCTACCGATGCCGATCGTTCTCGTTTTTCAGAGGAAGAGATCTGATTTGCCACTTACCTCTAGAACAATTGAAGAATCACACAAAATAGTGATGAGCGCAGACAGAACAGTTGGTCCGATCACAATCAGCGACTTCGCTGTGTTGTGGGAAGAGTTCCTTAAATTACCAGTTCCTTTGGAGCTGACTGGTTTAGCGTACGGCACGATTACCAAGAAGGTATTCAAGACATTAATCTTTAGCGCCGGTAGCGATGTTGAAGCGAATAAGAAATTCACTAGCGATCTAGAGACTGAGATCTATGCAATGATCTCGTTACACAAAAACACAGTTGATAAGTACGCAAAGAAATACAGCTTTGCTGTCTACCAATTCTCTAGGGGAGTTCAGTCAATCGTCGCTGGCGGAAAAGAAAGCAGGCGATGGTATGAGCTTGTTACAAAAAGTTTAGCAATAATTCTAGAATCATATCTTACTTCATCGGGAACTTGATCAATTAATGGTAGAATCGATGATTCTTTTAGAGAAGATGGTTGACTGAAATGAAACGTGTAGGCTATTGGGCAACTGAAGACGAAGCTCACCTCCCGGACCCTCGCGAGTTCGTTGATGGCTCGTGGGATATGGGAGAGCGCCTCAAGGTCATTCGATACCTTCGTGACGGTCGCTTTACTGGTGAGCATCAGAACCACGCCACATGTCATATGGGTTGTCGTAGTAGCAGTGGTATGGGTCGACATGATATGGGCGATGGTGTTTACTGTTGGCCAGAAGGTTTCGTTCACTACGTTGAATGCCATAGTATAAAACCACAAGAAGATTTTCTACAGCATATTCGCAACAACTTTTATAGAGTGCCGTTGCAAAGTATGATGCCCAATAAAGGGTAGCACATGTATGATAAGTATAGCGGAATGTTCACTGCATCGAAACGTGAACAATTCTTAATTGAAACTATTCCTCCAAATGCAATAGCTTTGGTTAGTCATAACATTCCTGTTATGATGAAAGTAATACCGGAGGTGTTCAAATTCGTTGGTCATATAGCCGGACCAGAAGCAATTGAGCAAGAAGGAACATTCTTTCATATAGGATGTGTGCGACCTAACTGCGGCGTCACATGGGCAACAACATTCTATGATACTGTAAGCGGACACAAAGTTTCTTGGAGCGTTCTTCTTAATGGCAGTGCAGATGCAAAATTCGAAATGATCATTGGAGATACGTTCGAATTAACGCAAGGCAAAAAGCAGAAAATTATGAATGGCATTCATTCTAGTTTCTACTGCACTAGAATGCAAAATCTAAAGTGAACAATATGTACGATTTAGCCGAGCGTGATCTTATTTGGATTCGTAAGATTAATTCTGAAATCTGGAAGAAAGAGTATACCTACGCTACCAAATGGAGCGATGGGTGGGACACTGTTCAGAATCGTATGATGACGCCTTGGGAATACCTATGGGTCTTTCGTATTGCTCGCACTCATCAGTTGCCTTGCGTCATGGCAAATAACATGACCAGCATGGCCATCTATCACCATCATGATCTACCTACGTTTAATCGTCGTAGAGTTTCGTTTGGTGAGCCTGAGTCAGCTCCAGAGAAGTTGATTACTATTACGCCGTATCACTTACATTGCACTATGAGTAAGGATCGGTACAATATGGTGACGAAGAAATACCCTAAAGGAGTGCCGCCTTATTATCACTCGAATAGATTTGGCAGGCTATTCTCCAGGTTGACACACTCAGATTGGAACCGTAGGATGCTTGAGTGGTATGGATTTGAGAAGCCACGAGAGAAAAAGCCCAAACTCTATGCCGTATAGAATTAATTCGCCTCCTCCTAAAGCTCCGGTTCCTCCAATGCCATTTAAGAAAAAGCATCCAACCGCGCATAAAGTTTTCTTTCTTTATCATTCCAGTTAGCTAATTCGGTTGGCACTAAGGCAATGGAGTTCTTTTCTAAAGATGAGCTGGACTAAAAACGGCACACTGTGTCTGAAGTTTCGCAAACGTTTCGATCCAGGGTCGATCGAAACGGCTCTTCATAATATCAACAGGATCAAGTTTAATGATCTGTTTCAGATCGATACTTGCAGATCCTCTAAGCACTCGCTCATTGTTCGATGGCGTGTTTGTTATAAAGGTCATATGCTGTTTGACGCAGTAAAGGTTGGAGCTAAGCAATTGGAGTTCCATCGCGTTGAACATATTTGGTATCCGTATTTTCAGCTGGCCTTCGCCAGGGCGGTGCTTCGTTCAACAGCTAGTGTCTGCAAAGCCTCTCCCTCTCCTATGCCTTCAGTGACCTCTATTAAAGAATGGATGGCGGATATGACTGCGGCTTACGACAGCTGGCTAAGCAAACACTTCTCGATGTATCGCGAATCTAGCGATTCTAGAACTAAGGTTTTCAATTACCCATCTATTGTCCCCGATGTAAATATGGATTCAATTCCAATTGAGTTGAGGGATTTCTAATGTCAAACCACGCTTACGTAAAACGTAAGAAGCATTTCAAGATCGCAGAAATTGAAGCCGCGGTGCGTGAAATCAACGCACGACGATTTAATTCGCTGTTCACCATAAAAGCTGGACCATCTGTTGAGGTTCGCTATCAGTACTCGAATACCAATAGAGATGAAGTGATTCAGGATTTCTACGTTAAGAAAAACAGAATCATCATGCCATGGCCGGATGGAGTGTGGGAGCCGTACATTCATATTGCATTTAAACACGAGCTTGGTAAAGTGTTCGATGGATGGATTACAGATGAGACCGACTCAGAGAAGACAAAGTCAGTACCTACTCCAGAGAAATACTATTCTCTGATGGCTTGGCTTCACATTCGTCACAGCAATCCAATTCGTAAGCAAGCAATCGATTTCGATTGGATTGAGCACGATCTACAGTATGTGCCGAGCGATATCAAAAACTTATGAAAAGGTTGATGGTATATCCGTGGCAGTGGTTTAAAGTTAGAACTGCATTTGGAACTTTGCAGTATGCACATTTAGCACTTTACCGCGTAAACTATACTGATTGGGGCCCTTGGCTATACATTAGAGTTTCTCACAAGGTAGGTCAGAAGAGATGGAACTATGATGTTCGTTTCAAAAGAAAAACTAGATCCTATCCCAAGTCTGGTTGTATAAAAGGATACACCTATTCTAGACAGCGGTCTGTCGAGAGAGTAGAATTCTTTCTTGTAAAGAAGCTAAAACTAGAGTTACTGACAACGCAACAATTGATACGGTTCAATTTATTTTCTGAGTAATAATATGACAATCAATTTCTATAGCCATAACTACGGCGATTACGCCGCGTTCTCTAATTTCTCCAGCCATGCGGTGAAGCTGGATGGTAAGGTATGGCCCACCTCTGAACATTTCTTTCAGGCAAAAAAGTTTGAAGGAACGCCGGATGAAAGTTTAGTTCGCAAGGCTTCGGGTCCTGGTGAAGCCGCTGCGTTGGGTCGTGACCGAAAGAAGCCGCTCCGCAAAGATTGGGAGTCGGTAAAGGATAACGTTATGCGGGAAGCAGTGTACGCTAAATTCACACAGCATGAAGACCTTCGTGTATTGCTTTTATCTACGGGCGATGAAAAGCTTGTCGAACATACGACAAAGGATAGTTATTGGGGCGATGGCGGAGATGGTTCCGGCAAGAATATGCTTGGCATTATCCTGATGGAAACCAGGACTCGTATTAGGAGCGCTATTGATAATCCGTGACATACTAGCGCAGGTTTATGACAGCGCCAAAAAGAATGATGATACCGCAGTGGATTTCGTATTCGAGGTGGTTGATTCCTATTTAAAGATCAACAAGCTATCAGTTGTCGATCAGCTTATCTGTCAGCTAGATCTAGAGCAGGTGAGTTTAGAAGTAGCATTAGGCATGCTGACAATAACGAATAGCTACGTCAAAAATAAACTTATCTATCGCAAAGCCTTCTATTGTAAGGTAATAAGAATTCTACAAGAAAGCGCCGAACCAATTGAACGAATAGAAAGCCTTACAATAGGATTAGGTTAATGAACGAAGATCATCTTGACTGGCAAAAAGATTACATTGATAGGGGAATTAAAAGAGCTGCCAAGGATGATACTTGTGAGAAAGATTGGCGTACGGGCAAAAGATGCCCTTACAAAGCCAAGTTCATTGTTATCTTCTCTGAGATCAGTGGGGCCTGGAGTGTCAACGCTTGTACTGAGTGTACCGCTCGTATCAAGGCTGCCGCGCACGACTACGATAGTCCAGACTATGATTGCGATTCAGCTGTTGCACTGATACAGCCGCTTGACCCTCGTTTAGTAGTACTAAAATGAAATCAGAATATGTTTGTGTAATGTTTCCGTATCCTTCCGGATCTGGACTCCATATTGGTCATACCTACAATTACGCCATCACCGATTCATATTGCAGGTACCTTCGTTACATAGGTAAAGAAGTTTTCCAGCCGTTCGGTTACGATGCTTTCGGGCTGCCTGCTGAGAACTATGCTCGTTCTGTAGGCAAAGACCCTAGAGAAGTTACGTACGAGAACATCGAGCGATTCCGAGTTCAGATGCAATCGATGCAAACGAACTATCAGGAAATGCTTATCACAGCCGATGAGTCGTATCAGAAGTGGACACAGTGGCTCTTCCTGAAGCTGAAGGAGCAAGGCCTTGCCTACAAGGCCTGGGGCGAAGTAAACTTCTGTAACTCATGCGAGACGGTGCTGGCTCGTGAACAGGTCAAGGACAAAGGCGGAAACCGCCAGTGTGAGCGCTGCGGCTCGCAGGTTGTCATGAAAGATCTGGAGCAGTGGTACTTCAAGATTACTAAGTACAAGGAGCGCCTGATCGCAAACCTCGACAAGATCGATTACCCAGAGCGAACCATCAACGCTCAGCGTAAGTGGTTTGCTAATCTTCATGACTGGTGCGTATCACGTCAGAGGAAATGGGGATGCCCGATTCCGATCGAAGGTGAAACCGATACCCTTGATACGTTTGTAGATAGCAGTTTCTACTTCGTTAGGTATTGCGATCCGCATAATGAAAATCAGCTTTGCAATCCTGCGATGTATCAGCAGGTCGACCTCTATGTCGGAGGGGTCGAGCATGCTTGCATGCATCTTATCTATGCGCGGTTCATTCATATGTTTCTTTACGACATTGGAGTAGTGCCCGTCGAAGAGCCGTTCAAAAAGGTTATTCATCAAGGAATGATTCTGAACAACGGCGCCAAGATGAGCAAGTCTCTGAACAATATTATCGTGCCTGATGCATACGATAACGATGAGCTTCGCTTTTACCTCATGTTCATCGGACATTATTTCGATGGAGGAAGCTGGTCAGATCAAAACATCTCCGGGGTTCGTCGATTCATTGGCCGCTACAAAGAGTGGATGAGTCGTACCGGAATCGATACGATCGATACTGTTGCGTTCAAGAAGCAGGTTCTTGATAACACTGCGGCTTTTAAGTTCAATAAGGTTGTCAGTGGGTTCATGTCACTGATCAATCAAGAACGAACGAAGTCACTGACGGTTGAATGCAAAGAAGAGCTTACCGGGCTTCTCGAAGTGTTCATGCCAAACATTAGAGGCAAGTTGTGAAAAAGAAGGGTGTTCATTTCGAGTTTGCAGGAAAAACAGAAGACGAAAAGCTTGTAGCGAAAAACGTTTACAGAGTTTACGAGACAAGCGGTATTCCTCTTGATGATTTGTTTGAGCACCTGATGACCAATAATGGGATGGTTAGCTGGGTTGATTTCCATTTAGAAGCGCAGGCAAATGGAATGAAACACAAACGAATCATGTCAAAACTTGAAGAGGCTGTCATTGATGTTTGGGGTAGGGATTTTTGGCGAGTCGTTCAAGAACGATTGAATAAAATGTTTGGAACCAATGACGCGTAAAATTATTCTATACCGTGAAGGAGATATGAATGCAGCTGAGCTGGCCGCAGCTAAGCAATATTTCATTTGCACTCCTACCAGGATGGATATCCGAAAGGATGATCTGGTCATCGGTAGATATTCTGTTCTGCCTTTTTACAAAGAGCAGGAGCGTGATGTGCGCTACGTCGGAGCTGAGCTGATCAATACTTTCAGGCAGCATAACTTCGTTGCTGATCTTTGGAACTGGTATGATCTTATTAAAGATCACACGCCGGAAACTTGGCGTCGTTTAGAAGACCTTCCAGACAATACCCAGTTCGTTTTAAAGGGTAAAACAAACTCGAAGAAGTTCGAGTGGGACACTGATATGTTTGCCAAGGACAAAGCCGCGGCAGGCATCGTGTACAGCAGACTTACTGCTGACTACATGATTGGCAATCAAGATATCTACATCAGGCGATACGTACCGCTTAAGACTTACATGATTGGCATTAAAGGATTGCCTGTCACGAAGGAGTTCCGATTTTTTGTGCTCAACGGAAATATTATCTCCGGCGCGTACTATTGGTCAAGTCATGTAGATGACTTCAAAGAGCTAGGATTAACCATCCCTGATGTGATGGAAGTACCGCGCGATTGGCTTCAGGGAATTATCGATACGATCGGTAACTCCATTTCTTTTTACGCCATCGATGTAGCTCAAACAGAATCGAGCCAATGGATTGTAATTGAATTGAATGATGGACAAATGTCTGGGCTTTCAGAAAACAATCCTGAAACTCTTTATATGGGAATGGCACTTCGTTTGAGCGATGCATTCAAATGAAACGTACTGCTAATCCAGCTTTGTTCAAAACAGAAGCGTTGAATGTTTTCAACGCACGATTCAAAGCTTTAGGTCACAAGTTTAATCCGGATGCTGTTGTAATGGAATACGAAGACACTCATTCGGTAATGATTGAATATTATGACGCGCAATGTTTACTGTGCAAGTATAAAGCTGTTATGTCTATCGTTGATGGTACGGTTGATGCTTTCCGTATCGACGACGACAAAGGCCTCATCGCTCACAAGTCTGGAAGTTTAACGAACGAGTATAGAATCTGTCCTAGACTTTCCATCATGGAATGACGACGTTGCACATTGTCGATACGGCGCACACCGCACGCTATTGTGCCTGACCGAGATGAAAGATCTGGAGATTACGACTATGGATAACAAGCAAGCTATTACGGTTCCGGCTCTTCCAAAGAGCACGAACCGCATTACAAAGTCTTTTGCCTCTTCCGCCCCTCCTCCGAAGGAGGAAAAAGTACTGACAGATACTAGGTATTGTTATTTGAACATTGATGAAAAAATCATTTGAACGAAAAAGAAATTGTACATAAAATCAATAGGAAGCTGTTTAGTCATGGGAAGTTTCTTGTAAAGAAGTTTCACGCTGGCAGACAGATAACGAGCTACTGTTTAGCTAAAGGTAGTCAGTTGACCGCTAGATACGAAGTTGTCGATAAACCAGTAGACGTGAATTTAATGTTTAAAGATTTTGAGTAAACGCTATTACTATTGATATATTGATTGTAAGATGAAAAGTCTAATTACCATTATGATTTTGTCGAGCGCGCTATTGACTTGTTACAAGGATCCAAACGTCGGATCCGGTACGCAGTCTAATAGTAATAGCGTTCCAAATAGTAATTGATAATTCATTCATCCTTAGCTCAGTTGGTTAGAGCGTTCGCCTGTTAAGCGAAATGTCCCTGGTTCGATCCCAGGAGGATGAGCCATACATATGACATTTCTATTTCTGGGTGAGCCTTCTAGTTCCGTCTAGGGATACTCAATCCTTTTCTAAAGTAAGAAAAGATATTACCAAGGCTTTTTGATTTTCTTACCACTCATTTCATTTACATTAATGACGAATGGTGTCCTAAGAGATTGATAATCTTGACGAGATCGAAGTACCTCTTTATGGAAATAAAAAAATAATGGACGCAACAGTTTATCTTGGTCTCACAAAGAAATCAGCTCAGAATAAAGCTGAGCAACAGAATTTGATCTTCCGTCTTATCAGAGTTGATACGGAGGATTTTCTTTCGTATCCTGATGACAAACGAACAGATCGGGTTTGTTGCGAGATCGATGACGGAAAAGTTTCTAAAGCCTCAATTCAATAGGAGCTGATATGGTTACATGGTTTAAGAATATGTGGAAGCAGTTGACGACAAACGATACTCACGGACCGATGGATTGGTAATGAGTAAGAATAGCGCCGAAGATAACTGTTTAGACTTGTGCCTTACGCCAGGCAACAAACTCTATGATTTTTTCTCGGTTACTAAACGAGAAATCTTAAAAGACGCCGGGATATCGATCGATGTCATCGTAAAGATGAATCTCGATGAAGCCCCGGATGTTGCCACAACCGGAAAGCTTCTTTGGGCTTTTATGGAGGAGTGGGCTAAGTCTCCAGAGGAAGATCGTACAGCTGGCGCGCTTGAAGTCTTAGATAAGGCTAAGAACGCTTTATTAACGGCTAAAGCCGTTGCTGATGGAAATAATGGCGTATTCATCGGCAAGGCCGCCGATCCTATCGATTAGCAGGCATTCTTTGTAGAGTGACCGACCTTCACACCAGGCTTCTGCTATTTCTTGCAATCTTATTGTGGGGTATTGCCGGAGCTTTGCAGAAGGTAGCCGTTGGTAAGATGAGCGTTGCTTCTGTGCAACTGGTGGGAGTGGTCACGGCACTCTTCGTCATCGTCATTTACTACATGATATCTGCTGCCGCTAAAACTCCTACATGGACTACTAGCGGAACTTATTGGGGTATCCTCGCCGCACTAACCTCGGTGATGGGCTCGATTTTATTTGTCTATCTGTTACGTGGACGTGACGCTAGTTCTCTTATGGGCTACGCAGCTTGCTATCCGCTCGTAACATTTATCATTGCCATTCTGTTTATGGGTGAAGCCTTTACCACGACGAGACTCGTTGGTATTGGCTTTGTTCTTTTTGGTTTAATGATCATGGGGCGATAGTTGTCGATAACTATCAGATAGGTACATTTACATCACACTGATGTATAAATTGATTTTTAAATTAGAATCACTGCCATACAAAGGCGGATTGTACTGTATTACGAATACAATTACAAATAAATCTTATGTTGGCAGCACTGTTGATTTGCGTAAACGATGGAATGTGCATCGTAGTCTTTTAAGAAACGGAAAGCATCACTCGCCTTATTTGCAAAATTCGCGGAATAAGCACGGAGAAAAAGCTTTCAGTTTTACTGTCATTCAGTACACAGATGATTCTAAAATTGCTCTAAGCCCTACTGCTAAATCTAATGCTGGCTCTAAAAAGTCCACAGAAACAATAGCTAAAATGGTGATCGCCGCGCGATCACCTAAAAGAAAAGCTTGGGCGTCTGAGCTTGGAAGACGTCCTAAATCCAAAGAACAAAAAATAGCTATGTCGATAGCCGCTATGGGCAAGAAGCCTTCAGAAGAAACGCGTGCAAAATTACGCGCAGCATCTGCTAAACGTTGGAGGAAGATATGACTGAAATCTACTTTAGTACCGACATTGAATCTAATGGGCTTTGCCCAGGAATTTTTAGCATGCTGAGCTTTGGCTCGGTTGCTTTTATGATTAGTCCTGACAGGAAGCCTCACGTTGTCGGACAGTTCTATTCTAATCTAGAACTTCTTCCAGGTGCCGGTGAAGATCCCGACACGATGGAGTTCTGGAAAAAGAATCAGTCGACCTACGACGAGACTAGAAAAGATCTTCAAGACCCTAGCGACGCTATGAAAAAGTATGCGGCTTGGATTGATTCCTGTTGCCGATTAAGTTTCAGTACAACGGCTAAGCCAGTGTTTGTTGGTTACCCAGCTGGGTTTGATTTTACTTTTATGTATTATTACCTGCATCGTTTTGTTGGGAAAAGTCCATTTAGCTTTTCTGCTTTGGACATCAAGTCATACGTGATGGCTGTTCTAAAGACAGACTTCAGAGAGTCGACCAAACGAAATATGCCGAAGCGTTGGTTTCCGAAGCTCCCGCATACCCACAACGCTTTGGATGATGCCCTCGAACAAGGCCATCTGTTCATGAACCTGATGTTGGAGCACACCAATGCTAAGCAATGAAGAACAAGAGAAGTTTATTCGAGAGTCTGTACGCGAGGTTCTTGATAAGAAGACTGCAAGTAAACCTTTGCTCAAGAAGTTTGCCCGTTTGTTTTCTGACAATCATTCTGATGCTATACATGACGAAATAGGCAAGATACTATCGAAGGTTACGCCAGCTAATTTTCATGCTTTCATGTGTAAAGTCCAGGAGCTGGAAACATTCTCCAACGTAAACTATACGTTGGTCGCAGATATTCTTATGAAGCGGCCCGACATATTCTCTCTTAATACCAGGGAGATGTCGTCTATTCTTTCCTACGCCGAAGATGATCGGTTCGTATCATATTGGGAGATGGCGGTAAACAAAGGCGCGATAGAGAAACTGATCAGTGAGATGGATCACAGCACGATCAAACGTATCTCTGAGCTGAAGAACTTGAAGAACAATCCGCTGCTAATCAAGGCTGCCGAGACATTTGTTCGTAGTCGTAAGGGTGAAGCCAAATCGCTATCAGCCATTCAGAATATGCTACCGACCTACGGTATGCTTGCTAATCATACTCAGTATATGAAGGAGCAGTTCGAAGAACAATATCTTTTCTATCTTGAGCACAAGAAGGTAACTTCTAAGTGGGAAACTAGAGATTATGTGAGCGCTCTTTGTCGAGGCTTGCGTAACTATAAAGACAAAGATTTTCGTCTGGTGCTAATTCGTAAGCTGGTTCTGATTCAGGAACCTATTCTTCAAAAGAGGATGGCTCGGGAGTTCTCGAAGTCTAGACGTTATCTGAATATGGCTTGAGGTTGTTATGAGAGTAAAAATTATAGGCAACTCATTCTCCAATGAGTTTGAATCGGATGTCATCCCTCGTATTGGAGAGCTGATTAAGATACGTAAAGCTGAACATCGTGTTATGGATGTTCATTGGCGAATGAAGAATACCGGCGTTGAGCTTTCTTATGCGAAAGTGTTTTTAACTCCATGAGTAAAACGTTTGCTGATGATTTTGTAGAGCTATATAAAAAACACAAGTCCAGTAAGAAATATTTTCCAAATGATTTGGTTTATGTATTACTTCACCAGTATCTACAAATAAATGCGTCATTCGTAGAAAGTTCACTTGAAACTTTCTTCGACGGGTTAAAAGAAGTTGACGAACGCGATATTAAGTTTGCTCTTGATGTTGCCAGAATAACTGATCGCAAAGCATCTATTAACAAAAAGATTTTCGATATCACGTTGTCGAAAAAGATTATTAAGTGTTCAGCAGAGTTCCGTGGACTGCTTATGCAACACTTCTCAACGAGAGAAGCTCCTGTGTTCGAGAACTATCTGAAGTGCGCTCTGGATGTTTCAAGTCCGATAGTTATCGGTAAAGACGATGCTAAATACTTAGCCAAGAAAATCTTGAAGAGTAAGATCACCTTGACTAGAAAACAAAGTGATTTTCTTTTGAAATCATTTGCGAATACGAAGATTGAGAAGGAAGGCCAGTATCTGGTTTACTTGAAGACGCTGGATTATTTAGCTGTGAATAATCCAAAAGGATATGAAGTCTTTGAGCAAAAGATTGATGAGCTATATTCTGATAAAAATGTTAACTATATTTTTACCACTCCTAATGTTATTATAAGCATTTTGAATACTTGTTCTAATCCAGATCTCAAATGTAAGATGGCTAAAAGATTTTTAGTTCCACCGTATTCAAGTAATCGATATATTCAAAGAGCAATATCATCTAAGATTCCGGAAATACAAAAGCTATTGAATTTCCAATAATATGGCATAGTTGGTATGCCAGATGCCAATCCATACGATTCAAGTTTAGTTCCGATACCAGAGCGAAGCGACGATGCTTTAAGTGGCAGCGCTTTTGCCAATAGTATTCTTAATCTTCCACTAGGTCAACAACGAGAAGATAAGATACTAGAACAGTATGCATCAGGTAATGTTCCGGCTTTTATGCGGAGCTTGTGTGAAGTTACTGTAAAGGTAGGAAATGATTCATTAACATTCTTTTGCTTACCAGATTATATCTGTGTCGGTACGGATGATGATTATTTCCGCACCCCGGTAAATCCAGTTACCGCTCAAAAAGTTGCCGATCTTTTCAACTGTATGATTCCCACGAGGAAGATGGTTGATAACATATGGAAATCATCTAGGAAAATAGCTCCAGCACCTTTACCACCTGGAGCAAAGATGACTACGGTTGAATACTTTATTCAACACGACAAGGTAGTTGCAAAGCAGTTGGCGGCACTTAGTGGCTTCGAGCTTGGTAACCTACTTGATGGTCATCTAAAAAATGTCGTCATCAGCAAAGCTCTTGGATCATATCCGCACAATGTAATCATTTACGGCTGGCATCAATTGAACGGCGTAGCGATACAGGGTCAGAACCCTAAAAGTCATGACAGTCATTATGCTGATTATAGTCATGGTATACGACTCATTTGTAAGACCGGGCTTTTAAACGGTGTCTCAGTAGATATTGCAGAGGTCATTAAGACGGATAAGCTTGGACTTCTTTCTGATGAGGGGCCTCACCAGTTTGTCCGGTATCCGACGTGATTGGCGGGAAGCGTAGTTACGGCGCCCAAGCTGGCTACAATCGTGCCATGGGCCTTGCGAGACCACCGGGCTATACCCAAACGATAACCCCGGAAATTGTAGCTATTCTTAAACCTTGGGAGGAGCCAGACCAATCTTGGCGAATTCTATCTTCACCTATCCCGATGATGATGCGTAGCCAGATGTCTAATTTTCAGTTAGATGGTAACGTTAATTATTATATTCAGGCTTTTATTTACGCCCGCCGTAGCAAAGGTTCAAAGCATACTGAAGACTACCAATGGATCGTTGGCAAAGATAATGTATTGCTTAAAACTGGCGTTTGCCGAACCATTGAGCGAGCCCAAAGAAATGCTGACTTCTTTCTAAGAAAGCTTAAATGTAGGCTGCTTAATCATAAGCACCAGGCCTTTGCATAATTGGTTATCTTTATATGAAGACAGCTTCACAACTTTTAATAGATTCAAACGTTTTCTTACGTAAGGCAATGAAATTGCCGCTTGACTCTTCTCCGCATGGTCAAGCCGGGCTAATGTTTGACGATCTAAAAGATGATAAACCATCAGCTCCTGAGAGTTTTTTAGCCCCGCCGCAAAAACAATTTGGATATATTGTTGAAGGCCTAGAGCAAATAAAGAGCGATATTGTTGATTTCAACATGATGAATCAGACAGCGAATGTACCCAGTGCGTACAAAAGATCTATAAAGACCCTAGAAGACGCCATTACTAAAGCCGTACCGTTGGTACGAAAAGCAGAGCACAGTTCCTCAGATCTACAAGAATTACAGTTTGTAGACAGCGTCATGTTTCACTGTTTCAAAATGTTTCGTGGTGCCGGATGGCAAATGAATGACCTGGAAGGTTTCGAGGATTTACAAAAGTCTTTGTATTATTTTGGAGAAACATTTCATCAATACGTTGAAACTAAATTACCGTACCCAAGTCAAAAAAATGAATGGTACAATCTACTTGTTGATAAATCTCAATGAGACGTGATATAATAGTTTGTAAGATGTTGTTTACCTAGATATCCGCCACACTCCAAGGCTCACCTCCCGGACTCTACTTATGTAGACAACCAACTGGAGGTTTAGATGTCTTGTACTAAAGATCAGTATTCTTTTTCTTTGCAAAAGAATCTATTACTTTTGAAGAGCAAAATAAAAGGTTTAGCTGTAGAAGTTAAACGTGGGCGAGTGGCTCACAAAGAAATGAAACCACTTACAACGCAGTGGTACAATACGATGATGCTTACCAAAAGCATTGGCGAAGAATCGAGATTGTATTTATTAGCATATGGATTTCTGCGTGGTATGCCTTACCATTCAATGGAATCAAGGACAGCAGTTAAACCGAAGGCTGATTTAATTCTTAAGGTTATCCACGATCACCTTCCATCGTGGGACAAAGATAAATGGACGATCGATATGATCGAAACGTTTCTCGATGTCGAGTCGGAAGATCCCACACCTGATTCTTTCAGTGTGACGAAGAAGGAACATGCAAAGCGATTGCGTCTGGCTGCCGAGTCGTTGACCCGGCGTTGCACGAATGAACCAAGCACAGTTGTTCAAGTCCAACTGAAAGACTTTTCAAATAAACTAAGTTCGCTAGCCCGAAACTATGAAAGAGACGCACATGACGTAGATGACGACAAACTCCTCTAACAAACTCTATCTTGTAACTAGAGCCAACCTAAAACCTGGTCAACAGGCATCCCAACTCGCTCACGTGTCAAGAGAGTTTCAGGAAGAGTGGCCGGATATAGAACGTAGTTGGTATAAAGAATCCAACACAATCGTTCTATTAAGTGTAGCGAATGAGTATTCGTTACGCGAACTGGTAAGTAAGGCGAACGAATTAGGAATCAAAACGGCAACCTTTCGGGAGCCGGATTTGAAAAATGCGCTAACTGCAATCGCATTAGAACCTTGCGAAAAATCAGCAAGTCTCTGCCGAGGTATAACCACGGCGTTGCGAAACACGTACGAAGCGCATGGGTTAGCCCCAGCCAACCCAAATGGCCCTGGTAGCTTAGTCCTCAAAGCAACCGCCTCTAACGCGGTGATCCCAGGTGAAAATCCTGGCCAGGGCGCCCTTCCTCTCCGAATATGGGAGAGGGTGAAAGGATTCTTTTGTTGAGTGTAGTGCTTCGGCCTTGGTCAAATTGCCCTTGTGATGAGGATATTTGAACCAAGCATTCAGTAGGCCAGAAGAATACTTTAGAGTAACTCGTTGCCTAATCGGGTTACTTTGGTTCCGTAAGCTCGTGGAGAGTCCAGATATGGAGGGTTGGGTCAGAACCAACACGGAACACCGCGAAGAGATAACATATCAATTCGCTACTGCCCTCTTAGCTCAGAGAAAGAGCGACGTCAGTACCGCAAGGTCTAGGCGTAGGTCCCTGGTTCAATTCCAGGAGAGGGCTCAAATATCTACGGGAGATTAGCTTAGTGGCCTAAAGCAGGAAATTCTAACCTTCCGAACATGGGTCCGACTCCCATATCTCCCACGAATCTTAACGTTACTTATCTTATTAAAAGCAGGGCTTAGAACCCACGTAACTCAACGAGTTCGAATCGTTGACTAGAATAATTGAAAAACATTGAAACCAGCAAGCGGTCACTCAGCGCGAAATACTGAGTACTCGGAGAGATAGCTCAGCGGAAGAGCATGGCACCTAATCCGTGCCAGGTCGGATGTTCAACTCATTCTCTCTCCACTCGGTCAGTGACCGGAGCCTTTATGGCCAAACGGATGCGGTAGCTCATTGATAGAGCATTCAAGACTAGTCTTCAAAAGCTAGAATACGTCATTCCAAAAGGATGGCTAAGGACTTGAAAGGTAGGGGGTTTAATTCCTTCCCGTGTCACCGCAGCGATGGTGTAAATAATTATTAACATGCCGGAGCTAATATACCGGAGAAATGCAGGTGCGAGGCCTGCCGCTGCAACCACTTCTTGTCGAGAGTCCCAATGAAACATTCCTTTGCTGATCAGGTGTTCAAAGTTATCGATTTTGATAAGGAGCATGCGGCAATGATTTTTGAAATTGATCATATGGTCGAAACATTCAAAGTCTCAGATAGAGATTTTGATAATTTAGTTTCTGCCACCATTGGTGAACTTTTCGTTTTCAACGATGACCCATTGATGTCGAACCTTACGAAAGCCCAGGCTCAGTCGGTCTACGAGGCGCTACGCACAACCTATGGCTGAAATTCCTTACAGGTCACCAGATATGAAAGATCAATCTTACGATAAGCTTGAGAAGCTTAGGCTCGATGCTGATGAGCGTCGTCACAAGCGCGAACTGGCTCAAAAGGATTCTCAGAACAAAAGAGAATTAGTGCAGGCCAACAAGCTTGATCGCCGCCAAAAGTTTTGGAGTAACTACTCAGCCAATGATGGTTTAGCATTTACGCTATGCGCTGTCATGGCCTCTATGGCCTCTATGGCATTTACGCTATGCGCTGTCATGGCCTCTATGGTTGCAACTCCGTGCGTGATGGCAATCATTTACGCAGTTCATATTTGGAAATGATTAAAGAGCACCAGATTTTTTACGTACATGCTGGAGAAAAATATACCGATCCTCCAGTTGTTACCGTAGCTGCTGCTAAATTGAATGAGTTTAGTAAAAAGGGTTGGTACGCTATTTCGGTGTCGACAACTGAAAAGGGGAAAGTTCTCTTGCTGTGTAGCAAGAGATATCGCATTAAGTAATATAGAATAATCTGCTGGTGGAGTGCGGAAAAACCTACGGGTTGGAAGCACGCTTGCCTAAAACGGCAAGAGGCCGTAGGTTCGAATCCTACCGCTGGCGCCGAGACATAAGACGGTTTAAGTCCGCTCTATGGATCGTAAAGGTTAGATCGGCTGTCTGACAAACAGCACTACAACTGGATCTTGTTGTAAGGTAGTCATTTAAATACCCTGAGTCTAATCGATCGCGCGGGTAAGTATAATGTAAAATACCCTCTGTTGGAAGTAATGCAGGTTCAAATCCTGCTCCGTGCTCTGGTTGTCGGTATCTCCAGTCACTACGATAGGAGGCACACCTCAGGTGTGTGGGTAATTCCGTACCGTCGACCTTCAAACTGGGAGTTTTTATCATTCTCCAAAAAGAATACCCCTCCCTTTAGGGAGGGGATGAATTTTTGTTCAGAAAAATATAATGCGTTATGTAATAGTAACAATGGGGCTCGGTACGAGCCTTGCGATATCCGGCGAAATAAATTCGCCGGATACTTTCAGAAGCCTCGCCCTTTAGGGCGAGGTAGTTCACGAGTCACGCAATGGATATTTCCAACTACGTGAAAACGGAAGCTTCATTTCCTATCGGTAAGTATTATTACGATATCGTAACCATGCACCATCATGGTTGGTTTGGCGATGAAAAGTATGACGATGAAAGGTTAGAGATCGTCAAGCATCTAAAACTTCCTGACGGTGAAAAATTTCCGATGACTGACTCTGCGTATTACGATATGGAGCGAATCGAGCGCGGCGAATTCGATGTGTTTCAAAAACCGCCCACCGATCCTAGCAATACCAATCATAAGTTTCATTATGATATGCTTGGAAAAGATCTTACTGTATACAAAGAAGCGATTCTAAGATTTAGAAAACTTGAGGTACTCATTTAAGACATGACACGCAAAGATAAAACCCTACGCGATGGCGAGCGGCAATTCGGAGCTAATGATGTCTGCTATGTATGTTGTTCTGGTTAGAAATTAGTTATAGGAGATTATCAAATGAATGATTTTGTGAATAATTCTGTGAATGTTTCTGCGAATAGTGTTACCATTAATGGTGTTGAGTACGTTCGGCGTGATGCGGCAGCGACACCTGCTGGTACTCGTGCGTTGATCGTTGTCGATCGTGGATGGGTGTTTGCTGGAGATGTGACTATGGTTGATGGTCGTATCAAGCTGTCTCGTGCGGTGTGGTGTTTTTCGTGGAACGAAATTGGACTTGATGGAATGATTGCAGATCCTAAGTCCAAAAAGGTTACTCTGAAGCCTATGCCGAATGGGGTGGACATTCCGGCTGATTCGGAAATCTTCCGAATCCCGGTGTCTGATACTTGGGGACTGTAATGGAGCCGAAGCGGCCGATTGGCCATAGCAATGGCTATGGCTATGGCTTTGGCCATGGCAATGGCTTTGGCTCTGGCTATGGCTTTGGCGATGGTTCTGGCAATGGCTATGGCTATGGCGCTGGCTTTGGCTCTGGCTATGGCTTTGGCGATGGTTCTGGCAATGGCTATGGCTATGGCTATGGCGCTGGCTATGGCGCTGGCTATGGCTCTGGCTATGGCTTTGGCGATGGTTCTGGCAATGGCTATGGCTATGGCGCTGGCTATGGCTCTGTAAATAAGAATACACGTAGGCGTAGATCTTAATGATGGAACCGAAACGACCGATTGGCCATGGCTATGGCTCTGGCCTTGGTTATGGCTCTGGCTTTGGTTATGGCGCTGGCTTTGGTTATGGTTATGGCTATGGTTATGGCAATGGCTTTGGCTCTGGCTATTGCTATGGTTATGGCTATGGCTATGGCAATGGTAATGGCTATGGCAATGGTTATGGCAATGGCTATGGTGATGGCAATGGCTATGGCGATGGCTATGGCTCTGGCTATGGCAATGGCTATGGCAATGGCAATGGCTCTGTGAATAACAATAAACGTAGGCGTAGGTCTTAATAATGGAACCGAAACGACCGATTGGCTCTGGCTCTGGCGATGGTTATGGCAATGGCTCTGGCCACTCCGGCTTCTTTGTTAAAGAAGGAATTTTTTATCATTCTCCAAAAAGAATACCCCTCCCTTTAGGGAGGGGATGAATTTTTGTTCAGAAAAATATAATGCGTTATATAGAGTAGCAATGGGGCTCGGGACGAGCCTTGCGATATCCGGCGAAATAAATTCGCCGGATACTTTCAGAAGCCTCGCCCTTTAGGGCGAGGTAGTTCACACGTTGGCAGATGGTTACGATACAGGTCACGAAGACTAAGCGGTCAGTTACGCCTCAATAGCTCAGGCTAAAAGCGGTAAGCACTGGAGTAACGTTCCCGGTAAGCTCGCTAGGAAAGAGCACCCGTTATTTAAGCGAGGAGGTCGCCGGTTCGAATCCAGCTTGAGGCCCCATGCAAAAGCATTTCAACATAGAGTATTATGATATCGAGTCTCCTACAGATAGATCTAACTCCGAAGAAGAAATGTCAAAAACTAACCGAGAGCGGTTGGGAATTATTCTCTACGGCGCTTGAGTTTTCAGGAACACATCCATATAGATTAGTTTGTGTTTTCACTCGCGATGCCAAGCTGGCTAATTTAGAATGATTAAAGAACACAAAATTATTTCTGGCGAAATAACATCACCGAAAGATAACTAACATTACATTTACTGAATCAGGTAGCCAGCGAAGAATGATTTGTGTGCTTACAAGAGCTGCTGGTCTTGGAAATTTAGAATGAAGCAGTACAAAACATGGGCCTATGATTTTGCTGAGCGTGATTATTCTACAAGCTAAAGTTGAACATATGAATACAACGTTCCTTCAAGATGGAAGCGTTGGTAGCATCATTGTTATGGTTGGGCGAGATAGTAAACTTGCAATATTAGAATGAATGTCAAAGAACATATTGTTATTTACGAGCACGCCTCAGACAAAAAGGTTCCCGGGTTAATTAATGATCTCTCAGCAAAAGGATGGGAGATAAGCTCGGTGACACCAATATATGTCCCAGGTTTAGGTACATTTATAATCATTTTGATGACGCGAGATACCAAATTGGCTTCAATGGAATGAAAAATCACAAAGTATTCACACTTAGAGTTAATGATGAAACTGGTCAAGAGATTGATAAGCTGGCTGCACAAGGCTGGGAATTATTCAGCGTAGTATCGGCGCAGAGTAGTACGTTCACCGTTATTGTTACGATGACACGAGATGCTAAGCTAGCAATTATGGAATAAGGTTGAAGACCAATGTCAGAAGATAAGCCAGACTATGGCGACCGATACGATCCGAAAGATTTTACCGTTGAAGTCATTTGAACGAATAACAACATGCAGTATAACATTTGGCGCAATAATAAGGTGATTCAAAAGTTATTTGAGGAACAGTCAAAATCTTTTGATTACATGTCCAATTGTATAAGTGTTGGCATTGTTACAAAAGATAAAGAGCTTTCCAGGTTAACAAAAGAGCTAGATCGAGTTGAAAAAGATTTAATTATCGTCTCCAAAAAATTATCCGACTCGAAGTTTGTCGAGCGGGCCACCAAAGAAATAGTTGATAAGACTCGAACGCAGCGTCAAAATCTAAGTGAAATGAAAAATAAACTTCTTGTAGCAAAGAAGTTTGCCAATGAATTGTAAGGTTAAAATGAAATTAAATCAGGTTATTGCAGTTGAAAAAGGCGTGAAGTCGCGTTGCCATCAGGAGCTTACTCAGGCTCACCATGGCCTCATGAAGCCGGAGCTTCTTGCGGGAATTTCTCGCAACTATGAACCGAAGGACTCGGAAGGCGAGAAGCTTCCGGCTGAGAGCACAAAGGTTCAGATTCGTGCAGAGGCTGTGATCCAGCAGACAGGACTGATTCTTCAGGAGCTTTTTGATGTCACTGCGACGAAGGACTGGTCCAACTGCTCGGCAGTTGCTGATGTCGTTGTCGGTGGCGAGAAGCTTCTGGAAAAGGTTCCGGTTGCGTATCTTCTATTCGTTGAGAAGCAGCTGGTTGATCTTCACACGTTTGTGAAGAAGCTTCCGGTGCTCGACCCGGCGTTCGATTGGAAGTATGAATCTGCTACCGATTGCATGGCGACCGGCAAGGTCGATTCGTTGAAGACGAAGAAGGTTCTGAAGAACCACGTCAAGGCTGAGGCGACGGATAAGTTCCCGGCCCAGGTCGATACGTATACCGAGGACGTTGTCGTCGGTACGTGGAGCACAACGCGCCTCTCTGGCGCTCTTGAACAGAAGCGCGTGACGCAGCTCCTTGGTCGTGTCGAGGAGCTTCAGAAGGCAGTGAAGATTGCCCGCGAGACTGCCAACATGACTGACGTTACAGAACAGCATGTTGGTGCGACGGTGTTCTCTTATCTTTTTGGTAAGTGAAAGAAGGTTATTATAATGAAAAAGAATAATGCAAAAAATATTGGCAACAGCGTTCCTAACAGCAAGAACAGCATCATGCGCGCTTTCTTCAGGAAGAATAGTCGCAGCCGTTTTACAACCACTGAGCTTGTGAAGCGTTTCAATACGCGGCGGCTCGCCAAGGCAACGGCTTATCGGCTGATCAATTCACGGATCCAGTGCCTGTATACGCTGGGCGTCATTAAGCGCGTTGCACCAGCGACGTACCAGTACAACGGATGAAAAGATTTTGACGAGAGCCTAGCGCTCTCGTCGATATAGAGTTTGAGCACAAGCTAATCCTTATGTTCAATTTGAAGAGATAGCGCTCCAAATCTGGTCGTTCGACTCGACCCCGCCCCACTCGACCATTTCAGGTCGTAACCTGCTGGACACAGAATAAAATGTCCTCTACCGGGGCGGTAGCCAAATGGTAAAGGCAAAAGTGTTATCGAGTGTTAAACTGAAACTATAGCTCATAAGTTTAACTAAAGTGCGAGGAATGTAATCAAGGTGTGAGAGACTTCTTTGGAAGATGCGAATTCGATTTTCGCGGGCCCCGCTAAGGGAATAAGCAAAACGGTTTAATCCTTTTGCGGGGCTTTAGTACAACGGCAATACGTCCATTATAATCTGATCTCTTATATTAAACGTCGTATATTCTTGAATCTATGCACGACAAACATACCGAGACCCGGGGTCAGGCTAGACCCCGGGTTTTTTAATTGTAATGCTTATACATAGGCCACCGATGATTGATGTTTGTAAGTTCTGTGGTATTAAATACAGAATTGAAATGTATACGTTTAAGTGTACTGATTGTGATGTGGAGTTCATCGTGTACCACCAGTATCTTTCAATTAGATACAACCTACATCATCCGGTGTATAAATGTTTAGTTATGGATCTCACCAAGAATCATTCTACACTTTGGGAACATGCGCAATGGTCAGCTGAAGAGAATGACACGCGACCTTGTAAGCAAAACAGCATTGTAGTTCCGTATGTTAAATCTGATACGTTGCCCAAAGACATTTGGAAATTCGCCGAGCGCATGATAAAGGTTGAGGCATTCGGGTGAAAATTGTTTTCGACTGGGTAAAAGAGCATTCAGAGAAAGACGGAGATATCTACTATCGTAGAGCGTCAAGCGGAATGGTTGTAGCTAAGCTTCAACTTCAGAGAGACGATGTCTTTGGAAACAGTTATTGTGTGCGTATTTTTGATTACGACGATGAGAATTACAAAGCCAGAGGTTACCAATCATCTGTACCGACGAACTACCAGTTCGCCCCAACAATCTACCAGTTCGCCCCAACAATAGCGAAGGCTCAGCGTTGGGCTGATAAGAATCTAAAACATTTAGGCTACAAACTTGTTAGCAGCAAACTGAAGGTAATGTTATGATTCCGTTATTCGATTGGGAAGAAGAATATCGCGCAGGCCTCTTGGTGTATTATAGGAAGTCCACAGACGGAAACGCTGTTGCTATAATAGAAACTGAGTTTGAACCGTATGAAGGAGGATTTCATCACGATGTAAAAATTTTTACTGCAACGATTATATATTATCCTAATATTGAACGTGCTAAAAGAAAAAGGCTTTCTCAAATCAAGCAGTGGGCAAATAAAGAATTACATAAGCTTGGTTACAGGTTAGTAGATAACAAGTATAAGGTCATGTTATGAAAAAGTATCTACTCCCACCAGAAGAGGGTTTTATGGATGGATGCCCTGCGTTTCACATCAAGAGACTGACAATTGAGAACTTGAGTAGGCCAAATCCATACGTTAGCGTTTGGGAAGAGCGCCGATTCAGCCAGACCGCTTACGGCCTTGTTCCGGCGTGGAGTCACACGATGTGTTCGCCTGTAGCAAAGTTTACCTCCTTACAAAACGCATTGTTAGATTTAATGCAACGTCTTGAAGATGAGGGCTACGAATTTCTAACTATAGAACAAGCTAATAGATTGAAGGTTATGTTATGATGTCATGGCAGTTGGTTGCCTTGCGCGACACGGCCAGGGTGCATGGCCACGTTCCTAACGAGCTTAAACGCAGCGTTGGTCGTAGATATTACGAAGTGTCGTGCAAATATTGCGATAGAATTTTCTATGTATCTCGTTCCACAATTGCGCCATCAACATATCAAATATGTAGAAATTACGGTGATAATTTAGTTGAACACATTACTATTCATAAGAAATCTACTAGACAAATCAGACATAATTATCTTACGTGCCCCAGGTTGAATGTCATGCTATGATGGAAGGAGAGGGAAAGTACCTATATCCATTTGAATCAGCATATTTGTATGGTCTGCCATGAAATGAGTGATCAAACAATTTTTGCGACTTCGAAATGCATTCCATCGGGACGACCCGGCATATGCCCGCCCCAGGCGAAGCCGTAGTAGTTCGCCAACTCTACCAGCTCCCTAACGCTTCCCTGCTTCTCAACACGTGCTGGCTCGGCTCCTAGAGGGTTCCACGAGGCATTGATGTCGAATGCGGTTCCGAAGCTATGATTGCTCAAATAAGTTCTAGAACCACGAACGTAACGTGAAACATACGAACCGTTCCAAGTTAGTACATGATCGAGCAATCCTTCAGTCTCCCAGGCTTTCCATAAATTTACCAGCTGCTTCGCAGCTTTTCGGTGAAATAATATATTTCCTTTGTTCGTTCCAGCAATCGATTGAAGCTGAGGAACGATAACCATTTCTAGATTTTTAGTTGGCCAGTTATCCGTAATTCTTATTGCCTCTGGATTATTTGGCTGAGGTTCTGAAACGAAAGCAAATTTACCAAATATCCGTTCTCGTTCGGTACCGCTAAGAAATTTTAGCTCAGCAGGAGGCGGCCAGTTCGATCCAACTTTAACGCCTGGATCATCATCAGCTTCTAGGAAGCCGAGCGTCACGGCCATTGCGATGGTCATGCGGCCCACGACTCCATCATCATTTAGTTGGTGAGCACGCTGAAACCTTTTTGTCGAGTCCTCAGTGGCGGGACCGAATAATCCATCAGAAGCGGCAAGCAACCCCTGACCGATAAGAAAGTTCTGCCAAAGTTCAACTTCCGAGCCTGTCATTCCAATACGAAGAATTTTCACAATTCTTCTATATCAAGAGCTTTACATGTCTAAATCCGAACCGTATCGCGAAACATCTAATGTTCCGGTTTATTTTGAACCACGAATAGAAAACATTTCGTACGATGAGTATAACGTAGAAGCGCCAACAGCAGCGGATTGTGCCAGGTCATACGCGGCTTCAGCAACTGTGTACGAAACCAAAGATAAAGCGTTCAAAGACTTTTAGAATGATTGTAAAGTACGGTGTTTGGGTAACGCCACCGGCAGCAGCAGGTTTGGAACCAAGGTTCCAAATTTGGTATAAAAACGGTGTATGTGAGATAGTTGAGTACGATTCCGAAGAAGAAGCTAATATATGGCAACGCGAGTGTAGTTCGTGTACCATTACGAAAATGAAGTATGAAGTTCGCATTGTACGGGTTGTAAAAGAATAATGTTTGCACAAATGAAAAGTAGATCTAGATCGGCGTCGAGGCCTTGTCCCTGCAAAGGAACGCGCTCCTGCCATGCCCAATCAGATTGGACGTGGAAAACTACGATCATTGCTCTGACGCCGTTTGCTTTGCTGTTTGCATTAGCAATGTTCTTTTAATCGCGCATAGATAAAAAACCCCGCACTATTGAGGTTCGTGGCGAGATGTGCGAGATACGTTACAAACACACTGGCGTAACCAGTACAGGCGCGGCACTTGGTCACGATGAGGTTATTTGTAAATCATGGCAGCCATAACGATAAAGCATTATAAAGGCGCAACAAAAGCTTGGCTTCTTAGTCGTAAAAAAGAATTGATCAAACATCTTGTTCCGTTTGAAGCTTTGAAAATGAATTGAAACTAGTTGAGAAAGCTCTAGCTGCTTTGGAGCCGAAGCATAAGAAACCAGAGTGTGATGGCAGAGGTTGCGCAGGATGCGACATCTGTAGAACAGGACCGGATTATAGATGAATTATAGAGACGCTACATTTGAAGATCTATTGAAACTTTCTACAAGAAAGTTGCTTGCTTTAAGGGATGATTGTTATCGCAACAACTCTGTGCATGATCCTGAAGCGGAGTGCGCTACGATCCATTATATCGTTATTGGAACGAAGAAAAATGAAAAATACGATCCAAAACGCCCAGAAGGACGAGGTAATAGAGCCACCTTCGAAATTAAAGAAGGTATCAGGATTGGTATTAATGCATTGCTATCTGAGCTAAGAGATAGGCCTCATGTGCCTGGAAAGCTTGAAGCAAAGAAGATTCGTAATGAACGAGCTAAGGCGGGGACGTGAAGCAGCGGCTGTGGAGCATCGTTCATAACATGATTGCTCATCCGTTATTGGAGATATTACCAACGAAATTAGGCGATCGTTTCCATGATTGGACCGCCAAGAAGGCATGGCCAGATGAACAAGACTAGTCATCCAAATGGTTTCTTCGTGCGTCTATTACACCAGTTTTAAAAGCGGCGCACGTCTACGATTACATACAGTACCTAGCAGAGCGGGTATATAGAATGTGAAGGACGACGCTCTCATAGAGAGGGTAATCGTACCGGAACACGGAGAGTGTTATTATGGAAAAATTTCAATATTGCGTTTTCATTGGTCGTTTTCAGCCGTTTCATTCTGCTCATCGTGCTATCTTAACTGAGGCGTTTAGACGAGGCGAAAAGGTGGTTGTCGTTTTAGGCAGCCATAATAAAGCCAGCAACGTCAAGAACCCTTGGACTACTGATGAACGAGAGGCGATGATTCGAGCTACTCTTACGGAAGAGGAATCGAAGTCGATCGTGTTTGTTCCGGTCCGCGATTACCTTTACAATGAGGTTCAGTGGACCGTTGAAATTCAGCAGAAGATTAAAGAAGCTACGCGCTATTCCAATGATGTCGCAATCATCGGACATGATAGCGATCGTACTTCTTATTATCTGAAACTGTTCCCGCAGTGGGAGCTGATCGATTTCGTACCTGATTTCAAATTCCACGCCACCGAGATTCGAGATCTGTTTTTTCGCCAGGATGAATCCTACAAAAAGCATATTGATCCGAAAACAGCTGAGTATTTAGATCAGTGGAAGAAAGACAACGATTTCGATCGTCTCAAGGGAGAATTCGAATATGTTGTTGATTACAAGGAAAAATGGCGCGGGGCTCCGTTCCCTCCTACGTTCAACACGGTCGACTCCATCGTAGTCAAATCAGGTCATGTTCTAGTGGTTCGGCGCAAAGGGAACCCTGGACGCGGATTGATTGCATTGCCTGGAGGATTCCTAAATCAGGATGAACGAGGCAAGGACGGAGCCCTTCGAGAGCTTAAGGAAGAGACCGGCATCAAAGTTAACATTGGAGATTTGCGTGACGCAATCTCTGAAGAAAAGGTCTTTGACCATCCCGATCGTTCTCTTCGTGGTCGAACTATCAGTTACGCATTTTTCATCAATTTGAAGTCTGGAGAGCTGCCTTCCGTCAAAGGAAGCGACGATGCAGATAAAGCTTGGTGGATGCCGCTGAGTGAGTTCTACACCCGCGAGAAGGACTTCTTTGAGGACCATTTTCATATCATCAATTATTTTATTAGAAAATACTAATGTATGTTTTTCTTGTCAAAGAAGATGACTCAGTGGAGTGGGGCAGATTAGATCCTACAATGCGTAATGTAGAAATGCTTCACGTCATTTTTGTTGATAACGACTTAGTGGAAATACATGGTGATAAATGGTCGACTCGTTTCTTCACTGGAATGCAAAAGCGAGTAAGGCGGTTTAAAACAAAAGAAGCCATTCAAAAATTTCTTAGCATGCGCGAGATTATAAAATAATGTATTGCGTTTTTTACATAGACGGAGAATTGCGAAGGGCCGATATCGCTGATAGCGACGAAACCAGATATCTTATTTCTCTTCCAAATCCAAGTAAACTTAACGATTTGTATGGGTACGAATACTTTTCTGAAGAAACCATACCATCGGATCAATACCAAACGCCAAGAGATTTAATTTGGAAAGATAAGAAAGATGTAGTCGTTTACGACACTGAGGAAGAGTGTAAACGTTACATTGATAAGTTGATGAATTTGAAGTAATGCAATCGTAACGTCCCGGTGAGGGATAATTACAAACACGGAGAGTGTACTATGTTAGAAGACAATATTCTATTACGAACAGATAGCTACAAAGCAGGCCACTACCTTCAGTACCCGCCCGGAACCGACTCGATGTTCTCTTACATCGAATCGCGCGGCGGAAAATACGACAAGACAGTTTTCTTCGGTCTACAGTATATACTAAAGGCTTACCTATCCAAACCGGTTACGGTTGAGATGGTAAAGGAAGCGGCCGAGTTCTTCAAAGCTCATGGCGAACCCTTCAACTATGAAGGTTGGATGTATGTAGCGAAGGATTTAAAAGGTAAGCTTCCTATTCGTATTCGGGCTCTGCCTGAAGGGACTATCATTACAACTCACAACATGATGATGAGTGTTGAGTCGACTGACCCGAAAGCGTTCTGGGTAGTATCGTACCTTGAAACAATGCTTCTTAGGATTTGGTATCCCATAACTGTCGCCACCCAAAGTTACTCGATTCGCAATACCATTTCATTTTTTCTCAAGGATACATCGGATCTTCCTTTGTGTGATGAGATTGCTTTTAAGCTTCATGACTTCGGCGCTCGCGGAGTATCCTCTGCTGAATCAGCGGGCATCGGAGGACTAGCTCACCTCGTGAACTTCATGGGTTCCGATACAGTTGAGGCATGTGTATTTGGTAGGAAGTATTACAACACACCGATGGCAGCGTTTTCTATCCCTGCATCTGAGCATTCTTCAATTACATCGTGGGGCAAGAACCACGAACTCGATGCGTTTCGTAATATGCTGACACAGTTTGCAAAGCCTGGAGCACTCGTGGCTTGCGTCTCCGACTCGTACGACTTGTGGAATGCTTGCGAGAAACTTTGGGGCGAAGAGCTGAAGGCTGAGATCATCTCCTCTGGAGCAACGCTTATTATCCGTCCCGATTCTGGAGATCCGGCTACGGTTGTTCTGAAGACACTTCAGATTCTTGATCGTAAGTTCAGCTCGGTGGTTAACGGTAAAGGCTACAAGGTTCTGAACAACGTTCGCGTTATTCAGGGAGACGGAATCAATCAGGACTCGATCAAAGAGATTCTTACTCTGGCTAAGAACAATGGATTCAGCGCCACGAATATTGCTTTCGGAATGGGCGGGGCGCTGCTTCAGCAGGTCAATCGTGACACGCAGAAGTTTGCAATGAAATGCTCGTCCGTAACTGTCAACGGTAAGTTCGTTGATGTTTACAAGGATCCCGTAACTGATAATGGAAAGCGCAGCAAACCTGGACGCCTCGACGTTGTAAGCAGGGGCAACGGATATGAAACTGTTAGGCTTGAAAATACTGGTGTCAACAGTATCGAAGCAGACCAATCAGCAATGAGAACCGTTTATGAAAACGGAGAACTTATTATTGATGACTCGATGGAAACGATTCGTAACCTTGTAAATAGTGGCGGATGAGAATACGATTAAGGCGCAAAGTGTTACCACCCAAAAGAATACGTAAATCACTTGGCGCGCCGCCGTACGAATTCGGCCCGGTTAAATTTCCAGCGATCATTACAGTTGATGAATAATTGCTCGCGGTACTCTTAGTGAGAAGCTTTTCATTTTAGATGAATGGGATGAGTGGAAATGACATTGTTTTATTCTGCTATCGTTGTAGCGGCAATCACGTTTGCGATTGCGGTAGTATATAATACGTGGTTAAAAAAACCTATTACGACTGCTACGGTGGAGCCGGAGAAACTTATCGGTACAATGTTTAAGAAAAAAGAAATATCGCCAGAAGGCGCGCAGTTTAGAGTTACTTTGCTAAATGCTATTGTAAATGTAGAAGATGATATACGTAGTCGTCTAATCACGGAAGATCAAAAAAATCGCATAGTTGATGACTTGATTAAGGCCATTCCAGATTTGTTAGCAGCTGCAATTAAATCTGGGAATGCTGAGTTTATCATTTGTTATGCTCACATCTATTCGATGTCATCTGGCATCTATTCGATGTCATCTGGAGATAAAGAACGAGTGTTCAAAGAGATTTATCCTAAACTGTGTGAAAAATTAAAATCTCTTTCTATCCCGCATACCATTCCGGGCAATATTACATTCAACGTAAAAGAACTTAAGAAGTTCACTAGTTACGAGAAAACAAAGATATTAACATGAGCCTTACAGAAGTACTCTTTAGTCGAAAGCCGTTAATCGTTGGTGGAACGATCGAGCAGCCTCCGGATCTTGAACTAAAGAATACATTCAGTTTGTGGAATGCTTCGTACGAAGATGCTATTCGTTATGGTGGCGCTATTACTAGAGATGCGCTTCAATCGATCAATTTGCATCATGATCGAAAGAATATTATTGTAGACACTAAAATTCATATGCTAATGCCAGGATGGAGCCCTGCGATTCTAGGCTGGCATGTCGATGGAGCGCCGCGTGATGAAAATAAGAATCCACAAGGAGCTGGCCTGCCAAATACGTTCGTTCAGGAAGGTGACGAGCGTTTCAATCGGTATCATATTTTGGTTACTGGCGATGGGTGCTTGACACAATACGTCAATCGTCCTTTGTATGTTCCAATTCCTTCAGAACCGTCATATGACGTTTACACTCATATGTCTAAGTTCGTTCATGCTCATGTTACGAAACACCCTGAAGATGTCTCGACTTTCAAAAGCTGTACGTCGTATGAGTTTGATTGGTGGGATATTCATACCGGTGTAATTGCTTCCAAGAAAGAATGGCGATTCTTGATTCGAGTGTGTGAGTCAGATTATTACGAGCCTAGAAAAGATTTACGCGAAGTAATAAGAATGCAGAGTCAGATTTATTCTCCCGTAGATTTTGGATGGTAAGGCGGAGCTAAATACAATTTGTGTGTGCAAATCGAATAAGAAGTAACGGCTTGAAACGGTACGTAGCAAGGCCGCGATCTAGAAAGACTGAATGAGAAAGCGAGCAGCGGTTGTACGAGAGATAACAATCTGGTCCTCCCAGCACTCACTACGTACCGTTTCTATAATCAGTGATATATTCATTATCATAATGGGGTATGTTGGACGCAAAGGTAGCGTCAGGAGTCTGTAACACTCTCGCCTTAGGCTAGCCGTTCGATTCGGCCATGCCCCACCAAATTAGCCCTATGATGCGATTGGATGCGCAGCGTCACTGTCGATGACGTGAAACTCGGTTCGATTCCGGTATAGGGCGCCATCTTACGATATATCGTAAGCATGCAGTCCGATTGGCATAAGCCATACGAAGCTTGGCTTATGAAGCGGTATCATAAATGTGGACCTCCAACTTGCGATCAATGCAAGACAGCTATGCGTGATTGGAAAATGGACCGCAGAAAGCTAGAGAATTAAGATGCCTCCTATTAAGCCTCTTCCAGATTATTCAGCTAAGGTCGTTGCATTCCTGAAAAAGGAGGGCCATCGGATTCATTCCGATGATGGGGTGTACAATCTTCGTTCTCCGGTTCAAGAATACTATGTGTATTGTTATTGGGATGGTGGTTGTAATGGATCTTACTGCAATAAAAAGCAGGTTATAGATACAGCCTATGACTCTACAACCGATTACGATAGATTATACAAGGTATTGATCTATTCAATTGCCGAAGACAGAGAAGTGAATGTCAAAACGACCATCACACTAGAATGATTATCATTCTCCAAAAAGAATACCCTCCCTTTAGGGAGGGGATGAATTTTTGTTCAGAAATATAATGCGCTATATAAGAGCATAGTCATGAGAAGATCCTATAATGAGATTGCCACTAAATGAGATTGTAACCCGACTCAACAAGAAGTTTCGGCATCGATTCCCGACGCCTCAGATTGCTGAGGAGAATTACATTACCGCTCTGCCTCATCGGCTGTTTGAAGTAGCCTGTCCTAACTGTTTTGCGCTTTTACACGTCAGTTCTCGGAACTATTCATACTCAATCCGTGTAAATAACATAGCTATAGACCAGTGGGAATACGATATCTTCGATAAACAAGATTTCGAAACGGTATTATGTGGTAAATTGTCTGCTTTCTTATAATAATTAGGTCTATTTCTACACTCGCGATACTTATATGAGGCGCCTATGTACATTAAGTATGAATTGTGGGAGACAGAAACTGGCCCGATGTTATTTCAGGCCACCAACGCAAACGCTCGTAAGGCATTAAAAACTGAACATAGGCGTATTTGTCTTATGGTATTCACGGCCAAGTCTTGGGATGAGGCTTGTCAAAAAATGTATGACCATTTTGAATACGGTATCTATAAGCCGTTTGACTTAATCAAGTCTGAGCCGGAAATAGAAGATGTCTGCGCGTAATAATTTTATTATCAAGCCAAATTACTCCTACGCCCTTGCCGAGGTCATGACGGGTGGAGTTTCGATGATGACCAAGATTCCTATTAGGATATCCGAGCCATCACTGACAAAAGAACAGCTGGCCAAACTGAATTATTATGGGTTCAATACAGAACAGTATAGTGAATCTACACCCATTTTAACTGCCACGATTACCGCAGACATGATTGATGGCATGTCGGAACTCACTTTCTTGACGACAATTGACCTGGATGGCTTAGTCATTATCAATGGGTCATTGTAAAGATTGTGTTTTTTGGACCGATGACAGAATTGGGCGCGTCACTATAGCTGGCAGTCATAAATCTGGGCTATGTAGTCTTCTATCACGTGGCCAAAACGCTATTTCTGATGGATACGGCGTATCATATCAGCCTGCATTACCTCAATCGTTTGAAGACACCGTACCGATGGCTCGTATTGATGGCCTTGGATACGGCGCTGTAAACAATACATTGATTACTCACCCAGAATTCGGGTGCATTCAGCACAAACACAAGCGATTAACGGTACTAACATGATACGCGCACCCATTATCATTCTCCAAAAAGAATACCCCTCCCTTTAGGGAGGGGATGAATTTTTGTTCCAGAAAAATATAATGCGTTATATAGAGTAGCAATGAGAAGATCCTATAAATATAGAATTTATTTGAATAAA
>Ga0163150_10000580_pt1 | contig 67617 bp, 61 predicted proteins | sample OliLakLV19P2IB_FD_148628 | JGI IMG/M metagenome (GOLD analysis project Ga0163150, IMG submission 148628) | Freshwater microbial mat bacterial communities from Lake Vanda, McMurdo Dry Valleys, Antarctica - Oligotrophic Lake LV.19.P2.IB | ecosystem: Environmental > Aquatic > Freshwater > Lake >... | reverse complement strand
TGGAGCAAGCTGTAAGTGGAGCACTTGACAGATTAAAAACTTCAATAGATAGGAAGTTAAAGAAATCAAATGCATACACAGTATCGTTATCATCATGAGGGATTAAAAAATACTCATACTAAGGATATATTGAGTCCAGAATATGAAAGCACTGCCTTGGCGGGTCTATTTGCAGGAGCAAAATTTAATGGGTTTGATATCGAGGCTGCTATAAGTCTCTACACGTGGTTGGAGGAATCACATTAATTAACGAATTCCCTTCGATGGGGTAAATCATCAACAAAAAAAGTTGATGAAATAAATTTTTGAAGCAACAGTAATTCAATTTCTTAATTTTCAAATATGAATTATGGCAACTGAACTGGCATTGAAAGGCTCCAACATAAAAAAAAGCAAAAAGAAAAGAACATTGCACAAGCTCTATATTGAGTTGGTGAAGTTGCAAAAGGAAGTCATTTCTTCCGATATAAAACTGCTTGTGATACTGGAAGGAAGGGATGCAGCCGGTAAAGATGGAACAGTGAAAAGGATCATCAAACACCTCAGCCCGCGAGACACAAAAGTAGTGGCGCTGGGCAAGCCTACTGACTTTCAGGAACGCGAATGGTACTTTCAGCGATACACTTCTCATCTGCCAGCTTCGGGCGAATTCGTTGTTTTCAACAGGAGTTGGTATAACCGTCTTGGTGTTGAAAAAGTAATGGGCTTTTGCACGCAAAAGCAATACAAATCATTTTTTTCGGAAGTAAAATCGTTTGAGGATGGCCTGGTTGAGGGCGGCTTCATTATCCTGAAATATTATTTGGATATCAGCAAGGATGAACAGAAAAAAAGATTAGATGATCGCAAAAAAGATCCGTTGAAGAAATGGAAGATAAGCCCCATTGACAAGGTAGCCCAAAAGCACTGGAAAGATTATTCAGATGCCCGTGATGAAATGCTGTTGAGAACAAATTTCAAGGATGCTCCCTGGTTTATAGTAAGTGCGAACAAAAAGAAAGCAACACATATCGCCTTAATTTCTCATATCCTGAATTGCATGAAATATAAAAATAAGAATGAAAAATTGGTATCGCATAATTATGGTTTGGTTGATCCAGCAACATCAGAAATTATAAACGATAAACTCTATTAAAAAAGTAAATGATCCATGAGGCTAATAGTTGTACATGTTACCCGGTACTTAAATAAAATGGTGAAGAACCTCAAAAATGCTTAATACAACTTTATCGAGCGAACAAATTAACGTATTAAAAAGTGATCACCAATTAGAAGACAATATGCAAAACCACCAACACATCATCCTGCTTTCAGAGAACAAATCATTTCCAAGTCAGGGGAAATATAAGTGTCCCATGCATTCCAATGAAGTAAGCGACAAGCCAGGGCATTGTCATAAATGCGGAATGAAGTTGATACCAATGAGTCAACAAAATGATCATAGGGTTATGATCACCGATCATTACAATAGGTTATGACCAGCAGTGATACAATCAGTGGTGGGCTGATACTTGAATTCATCTATTATCTGCCCATCCATTTCGTTTATGGGTACCGTGGTTATTATTCTCTGTTAATGTAGGATTTTTTTTTGCTCTGTATGTTTACTGTACTCATTTACTTTAAATTAAAATTATGAAACACAGTGTAAAAAGCATCATCGGTTTCACCTTGGGTGCTATGGATGGCGAGATTGGAAAAGTAAAAGAATTTTACTTTGATGACGACACATGGGTAGTCCGCTATCTGATTGTGGATACAGGCAATTGGCTCTTTGGCCGGGTAGTACTCATTTCTACGGAAGCTATTGTAAACGCTGACTGGAATAAGAAAATATTTTCAGTTAATCTCAGCAAAGAGCAGATAAAAAAAAGTCCGGATATAAATACTGAGCTTCCTGTTTCGCGACAAGAAGAGATTAAACTACACAAGTATTATCCCTGGGTTCAGTATTGGGGTGGTGGTTTTTATGGTGGCGGCAGTGGTGTATTAGCCATTAGCCCTGGTCCATTGGCTATGGGGCTGCCCAGAACCAACCTCACCGAAGAAGACACCGCGGAAGAGCAGCATGCCAATAAGCACTTGCGCAGCACGGGCAAAGTAACCGGTTATAAAATTAAAGCAACGGATGGAGAAATTGGTGAGGTAGAAGATTTTATACTTGATGAAACGAAGTGGGAGATTGATTTTCTGTTAGTGGATACCGGTAAATGGTTGCCGGGAAAAAAGGTGCTGATTTCCCCCAAGTTAATCAACGAAATAGATTGGGAGAATTCTATTGTAAGCGTTGAGACTTCAGTAGAGTTTATAAAAGGTAGCCCTGAATATGATCCTACGCAATTAATAAATGTTGTTGATCATGATAACCTTCATGACTATTATCAACAATTGACTTCGCATCAGTAACTGAAACTATTTTAGATAAGATAATGCTACCTTTTATGAAAAAGAATTGTTTTCTCTTGGTGGGTTTCCTATTGGCAGGAACGTTCGCACATGCTCAAAATGAGGAGACTTTTTTTGATGTTATTTACAAAGATGAAAAGATAGGCGTATTACATGCGAAGGAGACAATGTTGAAATCGAAATCCTTCAAGCTGTTAACCACCGAGACGAGCACCACTTTTCTATTTATTCCTATTCATATGGAATCAGAAGTAACCACAACTCAGAAAAACGGTATTTTGATAGAAGGAACTGCTTACCGTAATGCAAGCCGCAAATCCAATGATGTTATTGCCACGGTTACAAAACGTGGATTCAAGCGTTATCAACGAGAGCGAAATGGTGTAACCGATATAATCAGAAATCAACGCCTTACGTATTGTGTAATCGATCTCTACTTTAAAGAACCAGTAGGTATTACTCATGTTTTTTCAAACATGTATGCGCAAATGCTGGATTTGAAGAGAATGGATAAAGGGCAGTATCAATTGATTACACCAGACAATAACAATTCTCTGTATTCTTACAGGAATGGAAAATTGATCAGCATAGAAGTAGATACGCCCGTAGGCAAAGTCGTTTCCAAACGTATCTAAAAAAATTGGGAGTTGTCCCCTAAAAAGTCGGTACTACTTTTCAATAAATTTTCCGGGACAGGACGCTGATCGAAAATAGAAAAAAATAGTTGATGGTGAAAAGGTTACACGTCCCGCAATTTTTAAAATAGCTTTTTAGGCTCACATATATCTATTCAATTTGCTTACTCGTTTTAACTAAAATAAGTCTCAAACGAATTTCCCAGAAGGATAAACTCTGAATTAGAATTAAGTACGTTGATACTGATTTGCCAATGTCAATTACTGTGGAATTAACACCCCGTTTGTCCCTAACTCTCTACAATGGTGAGATAAATTATAATAGCATCACCAATCTCTATTCACTCTCTTAAGTTGGCATCCTTATTACTTAAGTATTGACTAAGGATAACTGTCAGTGGGATGTCAGTATGAATTATAGATGGTCTTAAGCCAAGTGCAACCTGACAATGTGTGAACTATATTACTTATTGAACACGGTGCATAACTTTTTTATTCTTGGAGTAAGTGCTTTGTGCCTTATTCGGTAAGACTGCCTGTAAATGGTATCAGCCTGAAGTGATGAAGGCCTTAAATGAAAAAATGCATGAGCAGGGTTTGATGGCTCAAGGATCTATGATAAAAGGAAACGAAATGATGGACATGAAAGCATAGAAAGAAAACAGTGTTAAAAAATATCTCACACTATTAAATACTAATCAATATGACAACAAAATTGCTTACACAGGAATTGATTCACGAATTGCTCTCAGTGGTGGAAGTACCCTGCATCTCTCTTTACATGCCCACGCATCGCAGTCACCCTGAAAATATGCAGGATACAATTCGATACAAAAATCTAGTCAAACAAGTGAAGGAATCTTTAGTAGAGAAATATCCAACAGCAGAAATTCATAAATTATTGAAACCTTTCGAAACGCTTCTCAATGATGATGAATTCTGGAGCCATACGAGCGATGGTCTTGCTGTTCTGTGTTCTCCCGAACTTTTTGAAGTGATTCGTTTATCCATGCCTGTTGAAGAGCTGGTGATTGTGTCGGATAGCTTCCACACAAAACCGCTTAGGAATTTTCTGCAATCGGCTGATCGCTATCAAGTGCTGGCGTTATCCATGGATGCTATACATCTTTTTGAAGGCAATAGACATTCCCTTGTTGAAATCAATCTGCCTGATGATTTTCCAAAAACAATTGCGGAAGCATTGGGTTATGAATTGACCGATAAACATTCTACGGTAGCCTCCTATGGCGGAGTGGGTGGCGACAGCACAACCATGCATCATGGGCAGGGAGCCAAAAAAGATGAAGTGGATAGTGATGCCGAACGTTTTTTTCGTGTGGTTGCCGATTCGGTTTATGAACACTATTCTAAGCATGGTGCTTTACCGCTACTACTGGCAGCGTTGCCCGAGCATCATAATCTTTTTCATGAGGTAAATAAAAATCCATTGGTGTTGCCCAACGGAATTGAAATCAATCCTCAATCTGTTTCAATTGAAAAACTGGCACAGGTTTCATGGGAAGCGATGCGTCCTGTTTATGCAGAAAGGCTGAAGACGCTGTCAGAAAAATTTAATCAAGCAAAGGCTGGTGGGTTAGGCAGCGACCATATTGATGAGGTGATTGAAGCAGCCGAAGCTGGTAGAGTGGATATACTCCTCATTGAAGCACATCGGGTTATTGCAAGCAGGCTAAGAAATAAAGTTACCGGTACATTTGAATCGACTGACGTAACACAACCCGTGTTAGACGATCAACTGGATCATGTAGGTGAACTAGTAAGTAAAATGGGTGGCTCTGTAGTAATTATACCCAAGGAGCAAATGCCTGCGCAGACAGGTCTTGCGGCCATATTTCGCTATTAAACTATAATTATCAATCTAAAATATATAACATGACCATTCAATTTAATACAGATAAAAATATAAACGGAAACGAGGAATTTACTGCTCCTTATGTAGCCCAGATACAAGATGAATTAAGCCGGTATAGCAATCAGATTACGCGCATTGAAGTTCATCTTTCAGATGAGGACGGCAACAAAAGTGGATTGAACGCCATGCGTTGCGTGATTGAAGCACGCCTGGAGAGCCGCCAACCGATAGCCGTTACCAATCAGGCCGATACGCACGACCAAGCAGTAGGTGGCGCACTGGATAAGTTAACGACATCGTTAGATACGATCATGGGTAAGTTGGGTAATCATCCCTCATGATTGGCTCCTGCGCGAGGTTCAACAATCACTAAACAAGAACAAGAAATATTTTGTACTAAAAAGATACATCATGATTAATTTTAAAAACCTCTCTGCGCGTGAACAGGAATTACTGCTTAAATTTCCAGCCTACATTTCATTATTAGCAGCCAATACAGATGGGAATTTTGATGATTCAGAAGAACTGTCTGCTATTGAATTTACCCATGTAAAAACCTACTCGTGCGATCCTGTACTTGTTGAATTCTTTCAGGATGTCGATAAGAATTTTAAAAGTACCATTGACCAACTAAACAAGGCTTTGCCCTTAGGAAAGGTGAATCGTGATGATGCCATCAAAAAGAAATTAGTGCACCTTGAGGCGATTACATCCAAGCTAGGTCCGCATTATTCCTCCATTATGCATAAAAGTGTGCAATCGTTTAAAGACCATGTATCCCGTGCACACCATAATGTGCTCATTGATTTTATTTTTCCTATTCCCATTAAGGGATTAAGCTATTGAATGAAACTTACGTAAATATTGAATTCGCAAATAATGAAGAAAGATTTTGGTGTAGTGTCAAAACCTATCTCACAATTGAAGACACATCCACATATCGGTTGAAAAACCAAGGATAATTAAATGATGAAAATATCTTCAAAACACGGACCACACGTTTTAACGCAGGGAAAAATTATTTCTGTTCGCGGTAGCGTAGTGGACGTACGTTTTGAAAGCAATCTACCTTCTATTTTCACCGTGCTTCACGCAGGAGCTAATCATGAGATTTCTATTGAAGTACTTTCTCAACTCGATCACAATCGGGTTCGAGGCATTGCCCTAACGCCAACGCAAGGATTAGCACGAGGTATGGTAGTCGAAACCAATGGAGAACAACTTTCCGTTCCGGTAGGAAAAAATATTATAGGACGAATGTTCGATGTATTCGGAAACACGATTGATCATCTGGAACCCATATCTGATGTAAAGTGGAACCCGATACACCAATCACCACCATCGCTGGCCAGACGGTCAACTAAATCGGAAGTTTTTATCACTGGTATCAAAGCCATAGATGTACTCATCCCACTTGAGCGTGGCGGTAAAGCTGGCTTGTTTGGTGGCGCTGGTGTTGGTAAAACTGTTTTACTCACCGAGATGATCCACAACATGGTGGGACACGACAAAGGAGTGAGTATGTTTTGTGGAATAGGAGAACGGTGCCGTGAAGGCCATGAACTCTATCACGAAATGAAAGAGGCGGGTGTACTGCAAAACATGGTTATGTTATTTGGGCAGATGAATGAGCCTCCAGGTGCACGCTTTCGGGTAGGGCATGCGGCATTGACTATGGCGGAATATTTTCGAGACGAAGAGCATCGAGATGTACTCTTACTCATCGATAACATTTTTCGTTTTATCCAAGCTGGAATGGAAGTGTCCGGATTGATGGGACAAATGCCTTCACGCCTGGGCTATCAACCCACATTAGAAACAGAGTTATCAAAACTAGAAGAACGTATTGCCAATACCGATGCGGGTGCCATCACTTCCATCCAAGCTGTGTATGGCCTGCCGATGACTTAACAGACCCGGCAGCTGTTCATGTTTTCTCCCACTTGTCAGCATCGATTGTACTTTCAAGAAAGAAGGCAAGTGAAGGTCTTTACCCGGCTATTGATTTGTTGCAGTCTAATTCAAAAATGGCAACTCCGGGAATTATTGGTAAAAGACATTATGAATTGGCGCAGCAAATACGCAAGACGTTGGCGCATTATGAAGAACTCAAAGACATTATTGCTATGCTCGGCCTGGAGCAATTATCTGCTGAAGACAATCGCATTGTCAACCGTGCCAGGCGGCTCGAACGCTTTCTCACGCAGCCTTTCTATGCAACTGAACAATTTAGTGGGATCAAAGGAAAAGTAGTGAGTTTGGAAGATGCACTAAAGGGTTGCGAACGGATTCTTTCTGATGAACTAAAAGAAATTCCAGAGAGTGCCTTTTACATGATTGGAAACATAGATGAAGCTTTGAAAAAGGAGGCGACAAAGAAGAAAGGGCAAGAAGAAACTAAAAAGATACCCGAGGAAGTAAGTAACTAGACAAAAGATATGAGTATTAAGTATTGAGACGATGATATTGAAAATCTAAATACTAAATACTTATTGCTCAAGACTAATTACTCATGGGCATCTCTAAAAACTCCGCTTACCCTTCTCTTCTGGAGAAGGGGCAGGGGTTGAGGTAATGAAAGCGAGGGTTTTTAGAGATGCCCTCATTACTAAATACTAACGTATGCATCTAAAAATATTACTTCCCTTTCGTGTATTTGAAGACATTCAAAATGTTAAACGCATCGTGATGGAAACAAGTGAAGGTGCTTTTGGAATTCTACCTCAACGATTGGATTGTGTGGCTGCCTTGGTGCCCGGAATTTTTACTTATGAAACCGAGCGAGAACATTATATAGCAATTGATGAAGGAGTGATGATAAAAGCGGGCGAAGAAGTATTGTTATCAGTACGCAATGCCATTAGCGGTGCAAGTCTCAGTGAATTGCATGCGTCTGTGGAAAAAGAATTCACCCGCTTGGATGAAAGTGAAAGGGACATGCGCGCATCAATGGCAAAGATGGAAAGCAGTTTCATTATAGGCTTGGAGAGATTTACAGAACATTAGTATGGCTGACCTAGATAAAAAGAATGGAAATGAACTAAGCCAGCAGGTAGGCGATAAGGCAAGGAGAAAACTTGAGGCACAACAGGGAGAGCACCGCAGTGTATGGTCGGGCTTGGGCATGTTTGGTTTAATCGGATGGTCTATTGTAGTTCCTACCTTGGCAGGAGCAGCATTGGGTGTCTGGTTAGATCGGCATCATCCGCAATCCTTTTCCTGGGTACTGAGTTTATTAATTGTTGGTTTGCTTACAGGATGTGTACTCGCCTGGCAATGGGTTGAAAAAGAAAACAAAGACATAAATCAAAAGGAAGATGAATGAAGTCCTTTTTATGATTGTGAGTTTGATATCAGGGGTAATCTTAGGTATTCTTTTCTTTGGCGGACTTTGGTTTACTGTTAGAAAGGCGATGGCATCAAAAATTCCAGCGCTGTGGTTTCTTGGAAGTTTCATCTTCCGAATTGGAATCGTGCTTGTTGGTTTTTATTTGATCATGCAGCATTCAAATTGGCTAAACGGACTGATTTGTTTAGTTGGATTTATTGCCGCCCGATTTATTGTTCTTCGTTTTACTAAAGCGTATGAATCAAAAACACTACTTATCAAAAAAGTATTAAACGAAAAAGTTCATGAAGCTTAGCCCAGACCAAACCGTTTTTTGGGAATATGGATTTTTTTCCCTCAACCTGACCATTGTTACCACCTGGGGTATTATGTTTTTGTTGGTGATTTCAGCGAAACTCATCACCCGCAAATTGAAAACCGATATGCACATTTCACGCTGGCAATGCTTTTTGGAAATGGTGGTCACAACCATCAATCAACAAATCAAAGAAGTTGGATTAAAGCAGCCCGAAAAATACATCGGCTTTATCGGCACGTTGTTTTTATTTATAGCAGTGGCCAATCTTTTAATTATTCTTCCCTGGTATCAACCTCCAACCGGATCACTTTCTACTACAGCAGCATTGGCTATCTCCGTACTCTTTGCTGTCCCTTTTTTTGGAATTGAGCAAAGCGGTTTCATAGGGTATTTAAAGTCATATATCAAACCAACATTTATCATGTTACCATTCAACATCATTGGCGAAATTTCACGCACGGTTGCGCTAACGATCCGTCTATTTGGTAACATTATGAGTGGTGGTTTGGTTGTCGCAGTATTACTAAGCATTGCACCATTTATATTTCCTATTATCATGACTGCGTTGGGTCTGTTAACGGGAATGGTACAGGCTTATATTTTCAGCATTTTGGCAACCGTTTATATAGCCGCTGCCATTCAAGGAAGCAAGAAAAAATTATCAACTACTAAACAAAAGGAGGTTCAACATGGATAGCATAACAATTATAGCAATCGTTTCAATTATTACCGCAGGTCTTACAACAGGAATCGGAACTATGTTTCCGGCCTTAAGTGAAGGTAGGGCAGTAGTCTCTGCGTTGCAATCCGTGGCACAACAACCGGATGCAGCACCCACCATCACCAGAACATTATTTGTTGGTTTAGCTATGATCGAATCCACGGCCATTTATTGTTTCGTGTTATCGATGATTCTCATTTTTGCAAATCCATTTTGGAATCACATCATAGCTGGATAATCCATGGAAATCAATTGGTTTACCGTCATCGCGCAGGTTGTTAATTTTTTCATTTTAGTGTGGTTGCTAAAACGGTTTCTCTATAAACCCATTTTGAAAGCTATTGACGAACGCGAAAACAAAATTGCAACACAATTGAAGGAAGCAGAAGTAAAAAAGGAAGAAGCAAAAAAAGAGCAAGAAGACTTTCAGCAAAAAAATCTCACATTCGATCAGCAAAAGAAAGACCGAACAGACAAGGTAGTTTCAGAGATGGCAGAAGAACGCCAAAAATTATTGGATCAAGCACGCACAGATGCAGCGGGGTTATCTAAAAAATTAGCAGAAGCCGCAAAAGAACAACAGCATAATCAGCAATTGGAACTCACGCGAAAAATCAAAACTGAAGTTTTTGCTATTTCGCGCAAAGCCCTGGCCGACCTTGCCTCTGTTGGGTTGGAAGAACAATTGACGCAAGCATTTATCAAGCGATTGAAATCGTTACAAGAAAAGGAGTTGAAAGAATTGAAAGCAGCATTTACAAAAAACGCTGATCCACTTGTAGTGCGAAGTGCTATAACACTGCCAGAAAAAGAACAGCAAGAGTTGAAGCAGACAATCGATGAAGTGCTGGCCACAAATACTACATTAAAATTTGAAGTGACTCCCGCATTGATTGGGGGTATTGAATTAAGCACGCATGAATATAAACTTGCGTGGAGCATTTCGGAATACCTTCGTGCATTTGAGGAAACCATTTCTAAAAAAAATCATACACAAGTTGTTCCTCCAGTAGTGAAAAAAGAAAATGTCTGAAACCAAAACTGATCATAGCAGTGCTGATATTTTTACTCAATTACATGAGGCAAGAGAAAAGTATGCCTTTTCGTTTGCGCCTCGCGAGGTAGGTTATGTAACGAGCGTGTCGGCCGGAATTGTTAAAGTATCTGGTTTGCCAGCCGTAGGATTTGAAGAGCTTTTAAAATTTCCTGAAAATCTGTTTGGCATTGCTTACAACATAGACGAAAATGAGATTGGCGTAATTCTGCTTGGAGATGACTCGCTGTTACAGGTTGGTGACGAAGCGGAAAGAACTGCCCGAGTGATGGATATTCCGGTAGGCGAAGCATTGATTGGTCGTATTCTTAATCCATTAGGTGAGCCGGTAGATGGAGAAGGTGCTATTCTGTATGAGCAGCGACTTCCCATCGAACGCACGGCCACTGCCATTATGGACCGTGCGCCTGTTTCTGCACCACTACAAACAGGATTGAAAGTAATTGATGCATTGATTCCTATTGGTCGCGGCCAACGTGAATTGATTTTGGGCGATAGACAAACAGGCAAAACATCCATTGCCATTGATACTATCATTAACCAAGCTGATAAAAATATGGTCTGCGTGTATTGCGCCATCGGTCAGCGTGCATCCACTGTCGCGAAGCTCATTGCCAACTTGAAAGAAAAGGGTGCATTGGACTATACGGTAGTAGTGGTTACGGAAGGAAATGATCCACCGGGCTTAAAATACATTGCACCGTATGCAGCCACCAGTATTGCTGAATATTTTATGGAGAAGGGTCGTGATGTGCTTATCGTGTATGATGATCTCACCCACCATGCCCGCGCGTATCGCGAGCTATCCTTATTACTAAGAAGACCTCCGGGGCGGGAAGCTTTTCCAGGAGATATTTTTTACATCCATTCCAGATTACTGGAACGATCAACACATCTTAGTGATGAACTTGGAGGTGGATCGCTAACAGCTTTACCCATCATTGAAACCGAGGCACAAAATATATCAGCCTACATTCCAACAAATCTGATTTCAATTACGGATGGACAAATTTATCTTTCTCCCAAATTATTTGAATTGGGAATTATGCCTGCAGTAGATGTTGGTAAGTCAGTTTCGCGCGTGGGTGGAAAGGCGCAGTTACCAAGCTATCGTTCTGTAACAGGAAACTTAAAACTTGCGTATGCCCAATTTGAAGAGTTAGAAAATTATGCACGCTTCGGCACAAGGCTTGATGAACACACCCGAAAAACTATTGAGCACGGAAAGAGAATTCGTGCTTGGTTAGTGCAAGAAAGACTTCAGCCGCTCTCAGCCGCAGAACAAATTGTGGTGTTGCTAGCTCTTACGACCGGGTACTTTGATGCCATTCCTCTTCAAAAAATTCAAGCGGCTGAGGCAGGTCTGCTAAAAGCGTGTGAAGAACTTGATGCTGAAGTTATCAAACGGTTGTTTTCGGACCATACATTAAGTGACGCGGATAAGGATGCTATTTTGGATCTGGCAAAAAAAACACTTTCGTCTTTTGAGATTGTAAAGGATGAAAGCGAGGGAAGTAACCCAGAAGAAAAGGCAGCACCATAAACAAAGAATGACGAAATTTATAATAATCCAAAAGGATCATCCTCGGTGAGCTAAAACACTTTATAACTATGCTTTTAGATAATTTCAATATTCTAGGTTTAACGAGTGACCAGGTTAATCTTTCGAGGGAGAAATTTGGACAAAACACATTAAAATATAAACAGGAAAGCACCATTTTAGATGCGATAAAGAAATTGGCAAAAGAGCCAATGATTATTTTATTGCTGTTGGCATCACTTATTTATTTTGTAAGTGGTAAACCAGGTGACGGAATCTTTCTTGTGTCAGCCATTATTATTGTCTCTGTAATTTCCTTATTCCAGGATTCAAGAAGCCGCAATGCTTTGCAAAAACTAAAAAGCCTGACGCAACCCACTTGCAAAGTAATTCGAAATGGGAAGGTGGAAGAAATAAACAGTGAAGACCTTGTAGTGGGTGATAGTTTGATGGTAGAAGAAGGAACCTCAATTACAGCCGATGGTATCATTGTTCATTCCAACGATTTCTCTGTTAACGAATCAATTCTTACGGGTGAATCTTTATCCGTCTTTAAAGACAAAGGCAAAGAAGATAACTTAATTTATAAGGGCACCACCGTTGCAAGTGGACTAGCGATTGTAACCATTAAAAGTATTGGCAACGAAACTAAATTAGGAAAAATTGGCAAAAGCCTGGAAAGCATTAAGGAGGAAAAAACTCCATTAGAAAATCAAATAAACAATTTTGTAAAAAAATTGGTCATTGCGGGAGCGATAGTTTTCTTAGTGGTTTGGGCGATCAATTACTTTCATTCATACGAGTTATTGGATAGTTTGCTAAAAGCACTCACGCTGGCGATGAGTATTTTACCGGAAGAAATCCCCATGGCCTTTAGCGCCTTTATGGCAATTGGTGCATGGCGGTTGATGAAAATGGGAATTGTGGTAAAGCAAATGAAAACGGTTGAAACATTAGGCAGTGCTACCGTAATCTGCACGGATAAAACAGGAACCATTACGGAGAATAAAATGAGTTTGGCAAAGCTATTTGTTCTCTCAACTCAACATATTTCCAACCTCGAAGGGCAACAAACAGACGATGAAAAAAAACTAATTACAATTGCAATGTGGGCGAGTGAACCCATACCATTTGACCCTATGGAAATAGCATTACACAATGCCTACGCCAACTCAACGCAGAAAGACGAACGCCCTGATTTTAAGATGGTGCATGAATATCCGTTGAGTGGAAAGCCGCCCATGATGACACATATTTTTGAAAACAATTTGGGTAAAAGAAAGATAGCGGCCAAAGGAGCGCCTGAAGCGTTGATGAATGTTTGCGATTTGACGTCAACAGAAACGCAACAAATTAATAAAGCCATACAAGCCATAACCCTTGAAGGCTATCGAGTTTTAGCTGTTGGTGAAAGTTATTTTGACGGCAGTGATTTCCCCAAGACACAGCAAGAAATCCCTTTTGTATTCGAAGGAATAGTTGCCTTTTACGATCCGCCAAAGAAGAACATCAATAAGGTGTTAGAAAACTTTTACAAAGCAGGAATTGCCGTAAAAATCATCACTGGCGACAATGCTGCAACCACCACAGCTATTGCGCAACAAATTGCTTTTAAAGGGTATGAGCAAAGCGTGACAGGCGATGAATTGATGCAGCTATCTGATACTGAATTGAAAGACAAAGTAAACGAAACAAACATTTTTACAAGAATGTTTCCCGAAGCGAAGCTTAGAATAATTAATGCGTTAAAGGCAAACAATCAAATTGTTGCCATGACAGGCGATGGCGTAAATGATGGGCCTGCTTTGAAAGCAGCACACATTGGTATTGCAATGGGAAAAAAAGGAACAGAAATAGCCAAGCAAGCCGCTTCTCTGATTTTGTTAGAAGACGATCTATCAAAAATGGTGGACGCTGTAGCAATGGGTAGGAAAATTTATACCAATCTTAAAAAAGCAATTCAATACATCATATCTATTCACATACCCATTATACTTACGGTTTTTATTCCATTAGCACTGGGGTGGGTTTATCCAAATATTTTTTCGCCTGTGCATATCATTTTCCTTGAACTAATAATGGGGCCAACCTGCTCAATCATTTTTGAAAATGAACCCATGGAGAAAAATACCATGTCTCAAAAACCAAGACCCTTTACTACTACTTTTTTCAATTGGAAAGAACTAACAACCAGTATCATTCAAGGATTGGCCATTACCGCAGGCACTTTGTTTGCTTATCAATATTCCGTTTATCAAGGCTTTGATGAAGCGCATACACGAACCATTGTGTTCACCGTGTTGATAGCGGCTAATATTTTTTTAACGCTGGTAAATCGCTCTTTTTATTATTCAATCTTCACTACGTTGAGATACAAAAACAATTTGATTTTACTGATTATTGGAATCACTATTAGTATCACAGGGCTCTTATTATTTGTTCCACCATTGACAAAATTCTTCAAGTTTGGCATGATCGATACAGCACAGGTTTTTATTTGTATAGCAATTGGTTTTGTATCTGTTAGTTGGTACGAGTTAGTAAAAATAAGCAAGAGGCTAAAAAGTAAAGTTAATACAGTGGTTGTCAGCAATTACAAAAACGATAAAATGTAATGGAAACCTTAGCCAATCTGCAGCAAAAACTTAACGGTGCAGGAGATTTAAAATCTGTAGTGCGTACCATGAAGGCGATGGCCGCTTCTAATATCGGTCAGTATGAATTGGCAGTGAGTTCTCTAAGTGAGTATAACCGAACTGTTGGGTTAGGCATTCTCGCCTATTTCAGAGCGAAGCAAGCAAGCGGTTTAACTAGCAATGCAACTGTACAAAAAAAGAAGCAGCCACTGCAATGTGCAATTGTTTTTGGATCTGACCAGGGACTTGTGGGACAGTTTAATGATACGCTTGCTGATTTTGTGAAAGCCAGCATAGATGATCTACCAGGCGCAAAAGAAGTATGGGTAATCGGGCAGCGCGTAGAATTGAAATTGTTAGATATGAACTTCCCTATTACGAAACACTTTACAGTGCCAAGTGCCGTGGAGGCGATTACACCATTGGTAAGCCAAATTCTTGTTAGCAGTGAAGAAGGTATTGAAAGTGAACTTTTCAATGGAGTCTATGTTTTTCATAACCAACCAAAAACAGGAATAGGGTACACACCCGTTGTACAACAATTGTTACCCTTAAATGAAAAATGGAAACAACGTTTTTTGGATTTGCACTGGCCTACAACGCTTATCCCTCAAGTAGCTGGCAGCAAGCAAGACACACTATTAGCTCTCATTCACGAATATCTTTTTGCCTCCCTGTTCCGGGCGTGTGCCGAGTCTTTGGCAAGTGAAAATTCTAGTCGGCTGATAGCCATGCAACGGGCAGAGAAAAATATCGAAGAATTATTGGATCATCTGAATCATCAATATCATCAACTGCGGCAAGGCTTGATTGACGAAGAATTGTTTGATGTCATTTCGGGATTTGAAGCACTAAAAAAAAGCAGATAATAGAGAATCATTAAATAATCACGTGCTGCGAAAAAACCAATAAATATTAATCACTAAATTGACTTGAAGCCAACAACCCATAATCCAATCTACCCTGTAACCCAAGATCATAGTTATAAAACAATTTTAAAATAATAAATTGCTATCTGGTTGATGCAATCAGTTACTCAAAAACATGCCATTTGTAGTTTATGTAAGCATTCTTCGTGAATATGTAACACTCCTGAACCACAGGAGAATCACCTTTATAGCCGTCATTTCCTAATCAATGATAAGTGAGAGAAAGCGTCCAAACAATTGAAAACAAGACATAACAACGGCAACTGTTGGAAGTTAGAGACTCTAAAATTTTAGATGCTCAACAGACCAGATTTAATATTTGCACGTTCACGCAAAATAATTACTATGACACTCGCTAACTCTGATAAAGAAATAACGCTGATTTATCATTCTCATGAGCACATCGGCCGTCAAATTTTGGCTTTGGCACAAGCCGAAAATATACCTGTTCATGACATAGACCTGGCACATGTGAAGCTAACCCCTACTCATTGGGCAGAATTGACATCTAAAATGCGGATCAATGCACGGGATTTAGTGAATACAGAAGATCCGGATTTTTCTCAAAAATTTGGGAAAGTGGAAGACTTATCGGAGAGTGATTGGCTGACATTATTAGTGCACAATCCTGAGATACTAAAGGCTCCTATTGTAATGCAAGGTGATAAAATAGTTATAATGACCAACGCTCAAGACATGCTTAATTTTGTTAAGTAACCCATACTGGCAATCCTTGATAAACGAAATGGAAAATCATTTTGTAAAAATTATTACTGTCGAACCTGTAACTCACGATGTAAAGCGGTTTACTTTTCAAATACCAGATTAGGCGCTGAAACCGAGACCGTAGTGTTTGAAAAACAGATTATGTGAAGCACGTTAATTATTTCTTGAATTTTTCAATCTCTCTTTCTAGGCACAAGTGCCTCACATACGCCTCTAAACCATTCAAAAGGTAAGGCGGAAGACTTGACCCAGCTTGAGCGGTTTCTGTAAAAAAGGTAACTCATGAAACGAATAAATACTTTTAACTTTTGGCAAAAATGGCTGTTTTTCAGCAGTCTGGCATTCGCAACATTTGGGATTACATTTGCCATATATGGTGACAATCCATTGTTTGCACCTTACAATCATGCGATAGCCGCAGTATTTTGGCAACTATCAGACACGCCTCAGGAAGTACAACCTTTTAAAGCATTTGTATCTGGTCCATTAGGAGGCACAATAGCCTGCTGTTATATTTTATTAGCATTTATTGCGTGGTATCCCTTTAAGAAAAAGGAAGTTTGGGCTCGTAATGCCATAATTGTAGCCTTTGGAACTTGGATTATTTTGGACTCCGCAATATGCTTATTCTATGGTGTATATTTTCAAGTATATCTACTTAACGCATTGTCACTTTTGCAAAAGGCTTTGCCCATAGTGTTCACATGGAAAGACTTTAAAAAGTAAAATGCAAGGGAAAATTGTAACACATAAAGATTTAAATTCTCAAAAGAAGTATTCGTTGGTAGTTGAATTTGTCTCAAGATATAAATATCCAACGCGTTTTACCCATTCTTGCAAGAAGGTGAGATAGATACAACTCATTGAAGGAATTGTGTAACAATTCCGGTTCCGGTTTTTTGAAACTTTACGTCAATGTTTTAAATACTGCAATCACTTTGAAGGCTTCTGTGCCAATGGAGTGCACTGGCGTGCCATGCCCACATACTATTAAATTATAAAATGCCTAAAAAAAAGATCACCACATTGTTCCTCGATATCGGAGGCGTATTGGTCTCCAATGGATGGGGCACGTTTTCAGGCATCAGGCTGCTGAAAAATTTAAGTTGGATGCAAAGGAGTTGGATGAACGCCACAGCATCATGTTTGCTCCCTATGAGCAAGGACATCTAACACTTGAGGAATACCTTGATCAGGTTGTGGTTTATCAAAAAAGGAATTTTTCTTTCGATGAATTCAGCGATTTCATGGTCTCACTAACAACTCCAAACGCAGAAATGATTGCCTTTATAAAAAGTCTGAAGCAGCAATACAATTTAAAATAGTGGCTGTAAGCAATGAAGCAAGAGAACTGAATGCTTATCATATACATAGTTTTAAGCTCAATACATTCATTGATTTTTTTGTTTCCTCCTGCTATTTTCATATACGAAAGCCGGATACAAGAATTTTTGAGTTGGGGCTTGATCTCGCAGCGGTATCTGCGGACGAAGTGGTGTACATTGATGATGTGCAACTATTTGTAGATGTTGCCACAGGGCTAGATATTAAAAGTATTTGCCATTCAAACTTTATTTCAACCTGCGATTCTTTAAGTGCTTTAGGATTGCCAATCAAACCGGAAAGCGTTTTCAATGCGTAATCACGATTGCATATTGACAATCAACGCAGGTTCATCCAGTATCAAGATCGCCTTGTACACAATGGCTGTTGAATTGCAACAAAATCTTTCAGGCAAGATTGAGCACATTGGTTTGAAAGATGTGCTATTTACCATCCACCAAAACAACACTAAGAGCGAAGTAGAGATTGATGCTTCTAACTTTCATAAGCCATACTTTCGTTGATTGATTGGCTGGAAAAGCAACAATGGTTTCCTAATGTAAAAGCAATTGGTCATCGCATTGTACATGGCATGAAGCATACAGAAGCAGAGGTTGTAACAGACGGTTTGCTTAAAGAATTAAACAGTATCACGGATTATGATCCCGATCACCTGCCTACAGAAATTGAGATCATTCAATTGCTAAAACAAAAACATCCACAGCTCATTCAGGTTGCCTGTTTTGATACGGCCTTTCACACCACCATTCCACTGGTTGCCAAAATATTTGCCATTCCAAAAAAATATTACGGTCAAGGCATACAGCGCTATGGCTTTCACGGCATCTCGTATAGTTACCTGATGGAGGAGTTGAGCAAGCAAGATGGAACGGAAGTAAACGGAAAAATTATTTTGGCACATCTTGGAAGTGGTGCCAGTTTAGCCGCAGTTAAAGGTGGTAAATGCATCGATACCTCCATGGGCTTTGCGCCAGCAGGTGGTCTGGTAATGAGCACCAGAAGTGGCGATCTTGATCCGGGTGTGGCCTGGTATTTAATGCAGCAAGGAATGAATGCTAAAGTTTTTAATGATTTGATCAATCACCAGTCGGGCTTATTAGGCATTTCCGGTTTAAGTGGCGATATGCATGAGTTGCTTCTGCAAGAGAATGAAAATAAAGGTGCTGCTTTGGCGATTGACATCTTTTGTTATCAAATCAAAAAATACATTGGTGCCTATACAGCCGCTTTGGGCGGATTGGATACGTTGGTTTTTTCTGGCGGTATTGGCGAGAATTCATCCGTAATCCGCTCCCGAATATGTTCTGGTTTTAAATATGCAGGCCTCATTTTAAACGAGGAGAAAAACCATAAAAATGCACGACTGATTTCAAACGATAGCAGTAAGGTAAACGTATATGTTATTGCTACTAATGAAGAGTTGATGATGGCAAAATCGGTTAGCAGTACTTTGAATTGATCAGTAAAGAGTATAACGCAGAAACATAAACTGATGTGTGAATAATGTAACTATTATCACTAAATGTATAACAGAAAAACGAGTTTAAGTACTCACCTTCCCTAGCAATGCAAATTGCTTAAAAACTTATAAAAATGAAAACACTAAAAATAATATTATTAGCAATAGCTTCAGGCACGCTATTCGCATCTTGCGAAGTCAGTTCAGGTCAAACAAAAGGACTTTCAAACGCACAAACAAGAAATGAAATCATGGAGGCAATTGCTAGCGATAGTGTGATGTCGAATGAAATGATCCATACAATGATGAGTAATAAAAATGGTATGATGATAATGCAGAATCACCAAAGATTGAAGACGGAGAATCATAACTCAATGATGAATATGGCGAAAACTAACCCAGGCATGACGCAGAATATGATGTCAGCCCTGATGGAAACAGCAAAGAGTGATACAAGTAAGATGTCTGAAATGATTAAAATCATGATGGACAATCCTCAAATGATGAAAATGATGCAGAACAGAATGGGCAATAGTAACAGTAAGATGAAGGGCATGAAACAGATGGGCGGAGCCAGCAATTAAAAATCTTTTTTCTAAAACTCAAAAAAATAAAACTATGATGCACAATGATCAAAATTATTATTTCTGGGGAATGCATGGCGGTTGGTGGGCTTTCATAATTGTTGCTGTTATAATAATAATACTGGCGGTCACGGTTATCCTGCCCCGAAGAAGAAGATGAGCAATAGCCGTTTTATAACGTACTCATAAAATTGCTACAGCGTATTATAAGTTTAACTAAATGGATAGACTATGGAATACTATTTCAGCAAAACGATTACCGGGAGTTTCGATAGTGCAATACAAAAAGTAACCGAGGCGCTGAAGGCTGAAGGCTTTGGCATACTTACTGAGATCGACCTAAAAGCTACGTTAAAGAAAAAGCTTGATGTAGATTTTTATAATTATAAAATCTTGGGTGCCTGCAATCCTCCATTTGCATACAAAGCATTGCTGGCGGAAGATAAAATCGGAACTATGTTACCGTGTAATGTGATCGTTCAGGAAAAAGTTGTCGGCCAGGTAGAGGTTTCGGCTGTTGATCCGGTGGCTTCTATGCAGGCAATTGAAAATAAAGAACTCGCTGGTATTGCCGCTGACATAAGAAACAGGTTACAGAAAGTAGTTATGGGACTATAACAGCGCACTTCTGGCAGTTAATCAAAAAAGCTATTTACTATAGCAAAATGGGAAGATCCAAAATCACTAAGGACGACTACTTCTGCGCAAATAATTAAAAAGGAGATTAGACCAATGGATCATTCTAAAATGAAACACGAGACAAAGCCAGATGGAGATAATGCTCCAATGGGTCATGCAGGGCATAATCACCACCCTATGACGATCTCAGATTTTAGAAAGCGGTTTTACGTAGTGCTAGTGCTATCCATTCCTATCCTGTTATTATCACCCATGATACAACAATTCATTGGTGTCAACTGGCAGTTTCCAGGATCAGCCTATGTTTTATTTACCCTGTCAACTGTAGGGTTTTTTTACGGGGGATGGCCTTTCTTAAAAGGTTTAGTGTCTGAGCTGAAAGAGAAGAACCCGGGCATGATGACATTGATAGGCTTCGCTATTTCAGTGGCATACATCTATAGCACGGCAACGGTATTTGGATTAAAAGGAGAAGATTTTTTCTGGGAATTAGCAACGCTTATTCTCATCATGTTACTGGGGCATTGGATAGAAATGAAATCTATCGCAGGGGCATCAAAAGAATTGGAGTTGCTTGTGAAGCTGATGCCTTCAGATGCACATAAGGTATCGGGAGATAAGGTACATGATGTAAAAACGGATACTTTAAAAGAGCAAGATATTATCCTGGTAAAACCCGGAGAAAAAATTGCAGCAGATGGCGTAACATCTGAAGGTGAAAGTTACCTGAACGAATCTATGCTCACCGGAGAATCAAAGCCGGTTAAGAAAATAGTAGGAGATAAAGTAATTGCAGGTTCCATCAATGGAAATGGTTCCATCAAAGTGACGGTATCACACGCTGCAAAAGATTCCTATCTATCCAAAGTAATAAAACTAGTGGATGATGCCCAAAAGGCAAAATCGAAAACTCAACTGCTTGCAGACAACGCTGCGAAATGGTTAACAGTTATTGCATTAACAGCAGGTACTTCTACATTTTTATATTGGCATCTAACAGGCCAGGCTTTAGACTTTGCACTAGCAAGAATGGTTACTGTATTTGTTATCTGTTGCCCGCATGCGTTGGGACTTGCTGTGCCATTAGTTGTAGTGAAGTCAACTTCATTGGCAGCAAAGAATGGCTTGCTTATCAAAAACAGAACGGCATTTGAAAATTCGCGGAAGATAACCACCATTGTTTTTGATAAGACAGGTACGTTGACGGTTGGAAAATTTGAAGTGTCAAAAATAGTATCACTTTCCCCCTCTCCTTTGGAGAGAGACGGGGTGAGGGACGAAAATGAATTGATAAGGCTTGCGTCTGCCTTAGAGCAAAAGTCTGAACATCCCATTGCGACCGGCATTTTACAGAAAGCAAAAAGCTTGTCACTCACCATTCCTGCCGCAGAAAATTTTAAAGCAATCACCAACTTTTATATCACCGTGCTAAATATGATGCTGCTGCAAGGCATGGAGAATACATTACCGCATTGGAATAACAATTTGTTAAATAATTAAAATAGAAAAAACACTTTTAAAGTATTGACATGGAACTTAAAATAAAAACGCTTGAGCAGCAAGGAATCAATACTGTTCGGATACTCGCTGCCGATGCTGTGCAAAAAGCAAATTCCGGTCATCCTGGCACACCGATGGGGCTTGCTCCTGTTGGCCATATTTTATGGTCGGAAAGTATGAACTATAACCCTCGAAATCCAGAATGGGAAAACAGGGATCGATTTATTTTATCCTGTGGCCATGCCTGTATGTTGCAGTATAGTTTTTTATACTTAACAGGTTATCCCATCGTATTGGATGACATTAAAAAATTCAGGCAATTGCATAGTAAAACTGCGGGGCATCCTGAATATGGATTGTTACCCGGCATTGAAGTAACGACCGGCCCATTAGGGCAGGGCTTTGCCAACGGTGTCGGCTTTGCCATAGCACAGAAATATTTGGCAGCCCGGTATAATAAACCTGACTTTGAAATTTTCAACTATAAGATTTACACGCTTTGTAGTGATGGAGATATGATGGAAGGAATAAGTTCAGAAGCCGCTTCTATAGCCGGTCATCTTCAGTTAGGCAACATGATTTATTTGTATGATGATAATCATATTACGATTGAAGGAAATACCAACATTGCATTTGATGAAGACCTGGTGCAACGCTTTGAAGCGTATGGCTGGCATGTGCAGGTACTTGCAGATGGCAATGATTTAGATGCTTTATCAGCCGCCATAAAAAATGCGCAAAAGGAAACCCAGCGTCCCTCCTTGATAAAAGTGAGAACACATATTGGTTATGGTAGCCCCAATAAAGAAGATACAGCCGCTGCACATGGTTCTCCGTTAGGGGAATCGGAAGTGAAGCTTGTGAAAGAAAATTTTGGTTTTGATCCTGATCAATATTTTGTAGTGCCTGACGAAGTATTGAATTATTATCGGGAAGCAGGTAAGAAAGGAATTGATAAAGAAAAAGATTGGAACGTTCTATATAAAAGCTACAAGGAAAAATATACTGAATTGGCCAATGAATACGAGTTATTAGCCAATGGAAAATTACCGGAGGGATGGAAACAAAACTTGCCGGTTTTTAAAGCCGGGCAAGAAATGGCCACACGCAAAGCCTCGGGTAAAGTGTTAAATGCAATCGCTGATTATTTACCAAATTTAATCGGGGGTTCTGCTGATCTGGCACCATCTACCGATACCTATCTGGAGAAATACAAATCATTTTCTGCGGAAAATTATGATGGTCGTAATTTTCACTTTGGCATCAGAGAACACGCCATGGGCGCGATCTTAAATGGGTTAGCTCTTAACAAATACTTTATTCCTTACGGTGCCACATTCCTGATATTTTCTGATTATATGCGGCCCGCTATTCGGTTGGCAGCGATTATGAAAATCCATACCATATATGTTTTTACACATGACAGTATAGCCTTAGGCGAAGACGGTACTACCCACCAGCCGGTTGAACAGTTGATCGGTTTACGATCTGTTCCTAATGTAACAGTGATTCGCCCGGCTGATGCCAATGAAACCGTGCAAGCCTGGCGAGTAGCAATGGAACATGCTGGCGGCCCGGTCGCATTAATATTAACCCGTCAAGGTATTCCGGTAATCGATCAGGAAAAATATGCAAAGGCCATTGAATTGGAAAAAGGGGCCTACATTCTTTCGGACTCAGAAACACAGCCTGACATTATTTTGATTGGCACGGGTTCGGAAGTTCAATTGTTGCTTGCGGCACAGCAAAAATTAAAAGAACAAAATATAGCCGCCCGGGTGGTGAGTATGCCATCGTGGGAGTTATTTGAAAAACAGGACAAAGCTTATAAAGAAAAAATATTGCCCGGGTCTTTACGGAAACGATTAGCAGTAGAAGCAGGATCGCCACTGGGCTGGCATAAATATGTAACGGATGAAGGCGATGTAATTGGTATTACGAGGTTTGGTGAATCTGCGCCCGGTGAAGAAGTGATGAAAGCGTATGGCTTTACCGTGGAAAATGTAGTGGAGAAAGCGAGAGCTTTGATTTCATAGTAGTAAAACGAAACACTTAAAAAAACACTAATTAAAAACTAAAAAAAAATGAAAAAGCCTAACATCGGAATTTCGGATAAAAACAGAAAAGCAATTGCTGAACAATTATCAAAAATACTGGCAGATGAATTTGTGCTATATTCCAAAACACTTAGTGCTCATTGGAATATTGAAGGACCAGATTTTCATGCTGCACATCTATACCTGGAAACCCTCTATAACCAGCAACAGGAAGTTGTTGATACAGTGGCTGAAAAGATACGCGCCATAGGGCATTATGTACCCGCCCAACTTAATAAATATCTTGAACTTACTCATCTCTCCGAAAAAGCTCCCAATAAAAACGATAGCCAAACCCTTTTTGCAGATTTATTGGAAGACCATGAAACCATAATTGTGTCTATCAGGGAAAATATAAAACCCATTGCAGATAAGTTGAAGGCAGAAGGCATCAGCGACTACATTACCGGATTGATGGAGCAACATGAAAAAACGGCCTGGATGCTTCGGTCGCATTTAAGTTAGGAAAGGGTTGACCACAGCCCATTTGTAATGTAAACGATGTATGGTACACCTAACCGGAGAAAAAGAAATTCGTTTCTGCACAATCGGGCGTTACCGGGTTTATTACATGAGCAATAAGGGATACCGTTATTGGATTTGATAAAAAGAATGCTCGGGTGGAGGCACGCAATAAACAAACGGGCAATTAAAAAAATGAAAAAGAAACGGATTAATTATCTTAAAATAGCAAGACTGTCGAAAATAAATTTGCGGAACAAAATAGTTGAATAATGGAAATATCTCCTTTAGCGGAAAAGCCCGCACAACGAAGCATACTTGTCAATATTCCTCGGCTTGTTACTGCCTATTACACGGGTATACCAGATACTACTGTAAACGATCAACACGTTTCATTTGGCACTTCCGGCCATCGCGGATCAGCATTAAAAAACTCTTTTAATGAAAATCATATTCTTGCTATCACGCAAGCCATTTGTTTTTATCGTAAAGAAAAAAAAATTGACGGCCCACTATTCCTTGGCTTTGATACACATGCGCTTTCTGCACCTGCTTTTGCTTCCGCGATGGAAGTGTTGGCCGCCAATAATGTTGATGTTATGATTGCCGTTGGAGATGAGTACACGCCAACACCGGTGGTCTCTCATGCTATCTTACAATACAATTCCGCGCGAAAAAATGGTTTAGCTGATGGCATTATTATTACGCCCTCTCATAACCCACCAGATGATGGTGGGTTTAAATACAATCCACCCAATGGCGGGCCCGCGTCCAGTATTGTTACTAATTGGATTGAAGCGAAAGCAAACGAATTGCTGCAAAGCAATCTTCAAGTAGTAAAAAGAATTTCATTTACCAAGGCATTGAATGCTGTTACAACACACCGCTATGATTATCTGAATACATACATTAATGATCTTGAAAATATAATAGACATGGATGTGATTCGTGATTCGAAGATCAGTATCAGTGTTGAACCGGTGGGTGGTGCCGGTGTGCATTATTGGCAACCCATTGCAGAACGATATAAACTCAATTTGACTGTCGTAAACAAAATAGTAGATCCAGCTTTTGGTTTTATGACGGTTGATTGGGATGGGCAAATTCGCATGGATCCATCTTCGCCTTACGCTATGCAAAGACTGATTGCGATGAAAGACGATTATGATATTTCTTTTGCCTGCGATACCGATCATGACCGACATGGAATTGTTACCAAAAGTTCGGGGTTGTTAAATCCCAATCATTATTTATCAGTAGCCATCTTTTATCTACTTCAGCATCGACCACACTGGAGTAAAACCGCAGCTATTGGTAAAATGGTTGTCACCACCCAACTCATTGATAGCATTGCGGCAAAATTAGGACGAGCAGTTTATGATGTACCTGTTGGCTTTAAATGGTTTGTTGATGGTTTGTTGGATACGTCACTTTGTTTTGGTGGTGAAGAAAGTGCAGGCGCTTCTTTTTCAAGATTAAATGGCAGCGTTTGGACTACAGATAAAGATGGATTTATTCCCGCGCTGCTCGCAGCCGAGATCACTGCAAAGATTGGAAAGGATCCCGGCAAAATATACAATGAACTCACAAAAGAATTTGGCGAACCTTTTTATGACCGTATTGAAGCAAAGGCAACTGCCGATCAAAAAGATAAATTGAAAAATCTTACGGCTTCACAAGTAAAAAACAAAGACCTGGCCGGAGAAAAAATTACAAACATTTTAACCAATGCCCCCGGAAACCATGCACCAATAGGTGGATTAAAAGTAGCAACAGAAAACGGATGGTTTGCAGCACGTCCTTCCGGAACAGAAGCTATTTATAAAATCTATGCGGAAAGTTTTTTGAGCAAAGATCACCTAAAAAAAATTATTGATGCGGCACAAACTAGTGTGAATGCTGCTTTAGAGTTGAAGTAAACGAACGTATGAAATTAAAATTGATTCCCACAGCACATGAGCTCATATCGAATATGCGAGCCTTTTTTCAGGTAAGTGATGCTAAACTCAACTACTTAAACGAAGAGCCGCTGCGAGAAGAACTATTCAGTGCTGATCAACTGGAACATTTTGGTAAGACGCTCGCTGCAAGACATAAAGTAAACACAAAGCCCGCAAAAGACCATTTGCTAAAACGGCTTGCAAACAATGAAAATACTTTACAAGAAGTACGAAAACTGTTAACCGGTTCGATAAAAAAAAACTATGAGGTAACGCCTGCCGGAGAATGGCTAATCGATAATTTCTATCTTATTGAAGAACATATCCGTATCGCCAAAACACATTTTCCTAAAAATTACAGTGAAGACCTTCCACAATTATGGGTCGGTAACTCAGCCGGGCATACACGTAGCTATGATCTGGTACTTCAGATTATATCACATAGTGACGGACGCATTGACATTGAAAGCCTTGGTAAGTTCATTAGAGCTTATCAAACAATTACTCCTTTAAAGTTGGGTGAATTGTGGTCTATTCCCATTATGCTTCGGTTGGCGTTGATTGAAAATATTCGTAGAATATCGGACCGTATTGCAGTTGACAAGGTGGATCGGAATCTTGCTGATTACTGGACTGCGAAAATGATTGAGACTACCGAGAAAGAGCCTAAAGACCTCATTCTGGTAATAGCTGATATGGCGCGGTCCAATCCTCCAATTGTGGGCGCATTTGTTTCCGAATTAATTCGCCAGTTACGGGGCAAAGGTCCTGACTTGGCCTTAGTGCTTAACTGGATTGAACAGCAATTATCGGGAAGCGGATTAACGGGTGCCGAGTTGGTAAATGCTGAAAATCAAAAACAAGCTGCAGACCAGGTCTCTATAAGCAACAGCATTGGCAGCCTTCGATTACTGGGAGCAATGGATTGGAGAACCTTTGTTGAATCACACAGCATTGTTGAAAAAATACTTCTGCAAGATCATGATGCAGTTTATGGGCAGATGGATTTTGCTACCCGTGACCGCTATCGTCATGTTGTGGAAAGCATTTCGAAGAAAAGTAATTTAAGTGAGGAGGCAATTGCGGGTATCGCCATTCAATTAATGAATGAGAATAAGCCGCTACCAGAAAGTGATCAACGCGCTGCACATGTTGGCTACTACCTGATAGGGCAAGGTGTAGCGCAAACAAAAAAAATAGCCAACATGCGCGTGCCGGCCACTCAAATGTTTTTGCATAGTATCAAAAGATATGCTTTCCCTATTTACATATTATCAATTTTATTAATAACCACCGGAATAAGTGCCGCCATTTTCTTTAAAGTAAATACAGAGACACAAAATTTATGGCTGCTGCTGTTCGTGATTGTTCTTGCACTTTTATGTGCCAGCCAGCTTGCCGTTTCTGTTGTTAATTTTTTTGCTACGTTGCTGGTAAAGCCAAATCTTCTACCAAGAATGGATTACTCCGAAAAAATACCGCGCTCATCCAGTACAATGGTTGTCATTCCATCTATGCTTACTACGGTTACTGAAATAGAGAATTTAGTAGAGGCGCTGGAGGTAAGGTTTCTGGCAAATAGAAATGATCATTTATATTTTAGTTTGTTAACAGATTTTATCGATGCTTCGAGCGAAATTCTTCCGGATGACCAACTGCTTTTAGCGACCGTAAAAAATGGAATTGAAGCACTCAATAAAAAATATAAAAGAGAAAATAAGGATCTGTTCTTTCTTTTTCACAGGCCCAGAAAATGGAATCAACAAGATAATGTGTGGATGGGCTATGAAAGAAAACGAGGCAAACTTTCAGATCTTAATTCTTTATTAAAGGGAACGGCAAAAGAATATTTTTCATTGATTATAGGCGATCAATCTATCTTCCCGAAAATAAAATATGTTATTACGTTAGATGCCGATACACAGTTACCGCTTAATTCCGCATGGAAGTTAATAGGAACCATGGCACATCCGTTGAACGTTGCTTGGTATGATGAAAAACAGAAGCGTGTAACAAAAGGATATGGAATACTGCAGCCCAGGGTAACCGTTAGTTTGCCAGACATAACCGGTTCAAGATATGCGAGAATGCATGGAAATGAACCCGGTATTGATCCTTATACACGTGCATCTTCAGATGTTTATCAGGACTTATTTGGAGAGGGTTCATATATTGGAAAAGGAATATATGATGTTGATATATTTCAAAAAGTTCTTACTAAAAGATTTTTAGAAAATCGCATTCTTAGTCACGATCTGTTAGAAGGTTGCTATATCCGCTCAGGGCTATTAAGCGATGTTCAACTGTTTGAGAAATACCCAACAACCTACCGCGCAGATATGAAAATGCGATTGCGTTGGATACGTGGCGACTGGCAAATTTTTTCCTGGATTTTGCCATGGGTTGGCTGCCCGGAAAAGCACTTGTGCAAAAACCCTATATCTTTATTATCCCGCTGGAAAATAGTTGATAATATCAGGCGAAGTCTTATACCCATTGCGCTAACAGCATTATTGTTATTGGCATGGCTTGTTCTTCCGGCTGCTTTATTCTGGACGATTGCCGTTTCTGCAATTATTGTTTTCCCAATCTTTATTGCATCACTTTGGGATGCCCTCCGAAAACCAAAAGATGTTGTATTAAAATACCACGTTAAAAATTCTTTGCAAAATCTGCAAGACATTACCGTCAAAACTTTGTTCACACTCATTTGTCTCCCGTACGAAGCTTATGTAAATCTTGTCGCCATCGTGCGCACACTGTGGAGAATGATCATTACAAAAAAAAATCTGCTGGAATGGAACCCGAGCAGCCACATAGTAGAGGCAAATCAATCCAGTTTAAGAGTTTCGTATTCTGCTATGTGGATAGACCCTATTCTTACGATAGTTGTCTTTACATTTTTAGCAATTTTTGCACCTCAAAAGTTACTGATAGCAGCGCCTGTATTGCTCCTGTGGCTCATTGCGCCATTTATTACCTGGTTTGTAAGTAAACCTTTAAAAGCACAGGCTACCATACTTACCAGTGATCAAAATATTTTTCTTCAAAAGCTTGCCAGAAAAACCTGGAGTTTCTTTGAGCATTTTATTGTTGCTGCCGACAATTGGTTGCCGCCCGATAATTATCAGGAACAACCAGTAGAACAAATAGCGCATCGCACTTCCCCCACCAATATTGGTCTATCATTGCTTGCCAACTTAAGCGCCTGCGACTTTGGCTATATAACAACTAACCAGTTTATAGAACGAACAACTAATACGATTAACACCATGAAAAAAATGGTGCGGTTTAATGGCCATTTCTATAATTGGTACGATACGGAAACGCTGAGGCCACTTAACCCAAAATATATTTCCACCGTTGATAGCGGAAATCTTGCTGGCCATTTGCTGGTATTAAGGCAGGGATTATTGGCCTTACCGCATCAAAAAATTCTTAGTATAAATTTATTCAAGGGTCTTCGTGATACTGTACATGTACTGGCGGATACGCTAGCAGAAGATAATGTTAAGCTGTGCGAGCAAATTATAATCGACTTGAACACAATCTGCAATACGGAACTACCTACTTTAAATGAAACGCAACAACTGCACGAAGGAGTAAAAAACAAAATTCATCTTTTATGTGAAAAACTTGATACCGACCCGAATGGCGAAACATACCGATGGAAGCAACTGCTTGTTGATCAATTGGAAGAGGTACATCAGCAGGTGTTGATTTTTTTACCTTGGTTCTTATTGAAGTCTGCACCGGTTGCATTCAATATCATTTTTCCTGATGTAAACATTACGTGTATTGAGTTCGTCAAAAAGGCAAAAGAATTGCAAGCTGCAGTGAATAAACAAAAGAAGCATGCTGCAGATGGAAATGATTGGTTTGAATTAATGCAAGTCGCTTTAAAAAAATCAATTGATCAAACAGTCGAATTAATTACAGCATCTGAAAAACTCGCCCGGCAATGTAATGCGTTAGCCGATATGGAATGGAATTTTCTGTATGATCGATCAAGCAACCATTTTACTATTGGCTATAATGTGCAGGAACATCATATAGATCTAAGCTATTATGATTTGCTCGCTTCCGAAGTGCGGCTATGCATCTTTGTTTGTATTTCTCAAGGCAAACTTCCGGAAGAAAGTTGGTTTGCATTAGGTCGCTTATTAACCAACATAGACGGCAGCTCCATACTTTTATCGTGGAGTGGTTCTATGTTTGAATACCTAATGCCACTTTTAGTAATGCCTACTTTTGAAAATACGTTGCTTGATCAAAGCAGCAAGTCAGCAGTGGCGTGGCAAATTAAATATGGCAAAAAAGCAGGCTTGCCCTGGGGCATATCGGAATCGGGTTACAACATGATCAACGCAAGTTCCAACTATCAATATCGTGCCTTTGGTGCTCCAGGCCTTGGCTTGAAACGTGGACTTGAAGAAGACACCGTAATTGCTCCTTATGCATCTGCGTTGGCACTGATGGTAGCGCCTGAAAAGGCATGTGAAAACTTGGAGCTACTTCATAAAAAAGGACTAGAAGGAAAGTTTGGGTTTTATGAAGCAATCGATTACACGCCATCACGTTTGCCACGGGGGCAAGCCAGCGCGATAGTTTATTCTTATATGGCGCATCACCACGGAATGAGTTTATTATCCTTAGCCTACCTCCTTCAGGATAAACCGATGCAAAAAAGGTTTGAATCGGAACCACAATTTAAAGCAACACTTTTATTATTACAGGAAAGGATTCCAAAAGCAACTTCCTTCTTTGCACACACTACAGACATAGCGGATATTAATTATGCAGCGAGTGGCCATGAATCGCGAATACTTAACACGCCAAACACATCAGTGCCTGAGGTGCAATTATTATCCAATGGAAAGTATCATTTAATGATCAGCAATGCAGGCGGTGGATACAGTCGCTGGAATGATCTTGCAATTACTCGCTGGCGCGAAGATGTTACGTGCGATAACTGGGGTACTTTTTGTTACATCAGCGATTTGGAAAGTGAAACCTTTTGGTCTAATACCTATCAGCCCACACTTAAAAAAACAGAAAAATATGAAGTAGCCTATTCACAGGGCCGTGTAGATTTTCATATCACCCAAAATGAAATAGAGGTACACACAGAAATTGTCGTTTCGCCCGAAGATGATATAGAGATGCGTAGATTACACGTAACAAACTGTTCTGACATTCGCAAAACACTTGAGTTTACCAGCTATGCAGAAGTAGTGCTTGCTTCTGCTGCATCCGATTTAATAGCTCCGGCTTTCAGCAATCTTTTTGTTCAAACAGAAATTATCCCGCATCAAAAAACAATCCTTTGCACCCGTAGGCCGAGGTCTGCAGAAGAACGAGATCCGTGGATGTTCCATTTGATGGAAGCAGCGGGAAAAGCTGTTGAAGAAATATCCTTTGAAACAGACAGAATGAAATTTATTGGTCATGGCAACTCAATCGTCAATCCGCAAGCGATGAACCATCCGGGTAAGCTTAGCGGCAGCCAAGGATCTGTGTTAGACCCAATTGTTGCCATCCGTTTTAGAATAACCCTTGAGCCTGAAGAAACTATTTCTATTAATATGGTTACCGGCATTGCTAAAACAAAAGAAATTTGCCTGGGCTTGATTAATAAATATCAGGATAATAAAGCTCATAAAGACCGTGTGTTTGAAATGGCCTGGACACATAATCAGGTGGTGCTTCGTCAAATAAATGCCTCGGATGGGGATGTTCAGTTATATACACGTTTGGCAAGTTCTATTCTATTTGCCAATGATTTGTTTCGTGCCGATCCTGCCATTCTCATCAACAACCACCGGCAACAATCGGGTTTATGGGGCTATGCTATTTCAGGAGATTTACCAATTGTACTTTTAAAAGTTGAAAATCAGCACAACAAGCAGTTGGTAAAGCAATTGATACAAGCACACGCTTACTGGCGCTTAAAAGGGCTCGTGGTAGACCTGGTAATCTGGAATGAAGAGCACAACGGGTATCGGCAGGTTTTTCAAAACGATATACAGTCGCTTATACCTACAGAATTTAATGGCACGAAGGGCGGTATTTTTTTGAGAGCCTCGGATCAGATATCAAACGAAGATCGTATTTTATTTCAAACAGTAGCCCGTATTATTATTTCCGATAGTGGCGGAACTTTAGCAGACCATGTTAATAGAAAAGAGCTTGCCAGCGTGGCCATTCCATTGATTGATAAAAGTAAGGCATATCCACTTATATTAACAGCCATTCCTCAACCAAAAGATCTGATCTTTTTTAATGGGTTGGGAGGGTTTTCACCCGATGGAAAAGAATATGTTATTATAACAGATAGCAATATTAAAACGCCTGCGCCCTGGGTTAATGTAATTGCGAATCCAAATTTCGGAACGGTTATTTCAGAAAGTGGATCGGCTTATTCATGGACTGAAAATGCACACGAATTAAGGCTTACCTCATGGAGCAACGATCCTGTTTCAGATACCAGTGGAGAGGCCTTTTATTTAAGAGATGAAGAGAGCGGCCATTTTTGGTCAACAGCAATGCTGCCTGCTGGAGGTCTGTCACCTTATCTTACCCGTCATGGATTTGGGTATAGTGTTTTTGAACATATTGAAGATGGAATTTATTCAGAAATGACGGTGTATGTTGATCTCGTATCGGCAATTAAATTCACGGTAATAAAAGTACGCAACCAATCGGGAAGATCACGAAACTTATCTGCTACGGGTTATATGGAGTTGGTGTTAGGCGATAACAGAACGAAAACGGCTATGCATATTCATACAGAAGCTGATCCTGATAGCGGAGCCTTGTTTGCGAAAAATCAATACAACACAGAGTTTAATAAAAGGGTCGCTTTTTTTGATGTGGATTATTTGAAAAAGACTTTTACCGGAGATCGCACTGAATTTATTGGTCGTAACGGTAATTTGAAGAACCCCGATGCCATGTCTCGCTTAAAACTTTCCGGAAAACTCGGACTTGCCTTAGATCCATGCCTTGCTATCCAAGTTCCTTTTTTTATCGCACACGGGGAAGAACAAGAAATTGTTTTCAGGTTAGGAGCAGGGAAAGATTCGAATGAAGCAAGTGCTATGGCCAAACAATTCAGGGGAAGGGTGATGGCAACAGACGCATTAGAAAAAGTAAAAAAATATTGGAGCCAAACCATAGCTGCCTTGCAGGTGGAAACTCCAGATGCCGCCATCAATATTATTACTAATGGCTGGCTAACATATCAAACGCTCTCATCACGACTGTGGGGAAGAAGCGGCTTTTACCAGTCGGGAGGAGCTTATGGTTTTAGGGATCAGTTGCAAGATGTGATGTCCTTGCTTCATACACGGCCAGCGCTTGCTCGCGAACAAATTTTGCTTTGTGCATCGCGCCAATTCAAAGAAGGTGATGTACAACATTGGTGGCATCCGCCAATCGGCCGTGGAGTGCGTACCCGCATTTCAGACGATTACCTTTGGTTGCCGTTTGTAACAGCCTATTATAGTAAACAAACAGGCGATCTCGCAGTGCTTGATGTTTCCATTGATTTTCTAGAAGGGCGTATGTTAAATCAGGGAGAAGAATCCTATTTTGATCTTCCAGTCATGGCGAATATGCCTGCCACACTTTATGATCACTGTGTTCGCGCCATTAAACATGGGCTCAATTTTGGAGTACACGGCTTACCCTTAATTGGCACAGGCGATTGGAATGATGGCTTTGATAAAGTTGGTCAGCACGGCAAAGGCGAAAGTGTGTGGCTTGCATTTTTTCTTTATGAGATACTAAACAACTTTGCCGAAACAGCCAGTTTATATAATGATCTTGTGTTTTCGGATACCTGCAAAAATGAAGCGAAAAAGTTAAAAGAAAATATTGACAAACATGCGTGGGATGGAGAATGGTATAAACGCGCGTGGTTTGATGATGGAACACCATTGGGTTCTAAAACTAATCAGGAATGTAAGATTGATTCTATTGCACAAAGCTGGTCGGTTTTGTCTGGTGGCGGAAATGAAAGTCTGATTCACACGGCTATGGAATCGGCCTATAAAAATTTGGTACAAAAAGAGTCAGGCATTATTCAATTGCTGGAGCCTGCGTTTGATAAGACTGACCTAAATCCCGGATATATAAAAGGATATGTACCCGGTGTAAGGGAAAATGGCGGTCAGTACACGCATGCCGCTGTATGGATGATTATGGCGTTCGCGCGGTTGAGAGATAATGATCGTGTTTGGGAATTACTAAAAATGATCAATCCGATAAACCACGGCAAAACCGCGAACGATATTGCCATCTACAAAGTAGAACCCTATGTACTTGCGGCTGACGTTTATTCACGAGAGCCTCATGCCGGGCGTGGCGGATGGACATGGTACACTGGTTCTGCCGGGTGGTTGTATCGTTTAATCATAGAATCTTTTCTGGGCTTACAAAAGGAGGAAAATAAACTGAAATTTACGCCTTGTGTTCCCGAAGAATGGGCATCATTTAAAGTACACTACCGATATAAAAATACAGTCTATCATATTGAGGTAGTGCGAATTCTTACCGGTGAAAAAATGAACGTTACCGTGGACGGAGTTGAGACAGCGGGAAATGTGATTACACTAGTAGACGATGGAGCCGAACATCATGTACGATTAGCCGCTAATGTTTTCTAAGCCAAATCTCTTGCTCCATCGTGCAGGCAATAGCAATGAAAAATATTTTAAAGCTGTGTGAGATAGTTAGCTGCTTCTTGATCCAGAAACCAATGGAGTTCTCCGCTTTCAGGTCGAATTAATTGTGCCGGGTATTTTTCAATATCAGGTGTGTCTAGCAATACATGTTTAATCGCTTTGGCCTTTGCAGCGCCATACACCAAAAAAGCAATTGTTTTTGATTTATTAATAATGGGAGCCGTTAGCGTAATGCGATCCATTTTTACTTCCTCAACAAATACAGCTTTCACAAAAGCATTTTGCTCGTGCAGGATGGAGCTATAAGGAAACAATGATGCCGTGTGTACATTGTCGCCTAACCCTAATAAAATAAAATCAAACGATTTTGACTTGTCTTTAAAATAAGACTGAATATCATTTTGATAGGAGCTGGCAGACGCATCTGGAGATAATTTTGTATGGATAGCATAAATCTGACTTTCTGAAATTTTCAGTGGATCAAAAAGTGTTTTCTTTGCCATCAAGAAATTACTTTGGGAATCGGTGGCGGGTACGTAGCGTTCATCGCCAAAAAAGAAATCGACTTTAGTCCATTCAATTTGTTTTTTAAATTTTTCGGAAGTCAGAAGTTCATAAAGACGTTTAGGCGAACTGCCGCCAGAGAGCACAAATGAAAACCTACCTTCACGTGCAATTGCTTCTTTGGATTTTGAAACAACAAAATCAGCAAGAGATTCAAACAACGTGTTTATGGTATCAAAAATGTGAATCATAGACTTGGTGATGTAATTTAAAAATGCTTATCCTTTTTCATTTTTCATGGGAATTGTAAACCAATGGAATCCATCTTTGGCAATCAGTGCTTCGGCCACCTCTGGCCCCCACGATCCGGATGAATAGTTAGGAAAACTCATACTCTTTTTAGCTGTCCAGGCCGAAAGTATCGGCATCAACAATTCCCATGCAGCTTCAACCTGATCGCCACGCATGAACAGCGTTTGATCACCCATCATCACATCAAGTAATAATGTTTCATAAGCTTCTGGTGCTTCACTCTTATAGGTTCCACTATAATCAAATACTAAGTCAACGGGATTTAAAATCATATCGAGGCCCGGGCGTTTTGCCTGCACCTCTAACCGAATGCTCATCTCGGGTTGAATGCTGATGATGAGTCGATTCTGTTGCCACGCATCTAATGCTTCGGTAGGGAAAATCAGATGCGGAACGTCCTTAAACTGAATGGAAATAATAGAGGCCGATTGATTCATTCGCTTACCGGTACGCAAATAAAATGGAACCCCTTGCCATCTCCAGTTGTCGATATAAAACTTTAAGGCGGCAAACGTTTCTGTATTCGATTCCTTATTTACTCCTTCTTCTTCCCGGTAACCAGAAACCTCTTCACCTTCCACCCAACCTTTGGCGTACTGTCCACGAACGGTACCTTTTTTAATATCCTCTGCTGCGAATTTTCTCATAGCTCTAAGCACGTCCACTTTTCGATTTCTCACTTCATCGGCATCAAAACTTACAGGCGGCTCCATAGCGACAAGGCAAAGCAATTGAAGGATATGATTTTGCACCATGTCACGAAGCGCCCCCGCATCATCATAATAGCCACCACGATCACCAACGCCTAATTGCTCGGTTACTGAAATTTGTACGTGATCGATATAATTTCTATTCCATAAAGGCTCCAGGATGGAGTTCGCAAATCGAAAAGCCAAAATATTCTGAACTGTTTCTTTTCCCAGGTAATGATCAATGCGGTAAATCTGATCTTCGGAAAAGATACCTGACAATAATGTATTCAGTTCTTTTGCCGATGCAAGGTCGCGACCAAAGGGTTTCTCAATCACAATTCTAATCTTCTCGCGATCCGTTGAAAATTTTTGTTTAGCGAGATGGGAACTAATGGTACTAAAAAATCGAGGTGCTACTGCCAGATAATTAATGACGGTAGGAGCGGTGCCCCATTTCTTCTTAAACTTGTCTACTTGATTCGCCAGTGACTGATAGGTTTCGGCTTTATCAATGTCACCTGCCAGGTAGTAGATATTTTCAGCGAACGAATCCCACTTTTTCTTTTCTGCTTTTCCTCTGCGCGAGAACTGGTTAACATCCTTAAGTAGTGCGTCCCTAAATTTCTTATCCGTAAGGGCGGTGCGGCCCATCCCGATGATGGCGCATTGAGTTGGCAACCAATCGTCAAGAAATAAATTATAAAGTGCTGGTATTAATTTTCGGGATGTAAGGTCTCCCGTGCCGCCAAAGATGAAAAAAATAGTAGCCGAAGATTTGCAAGATTCTTTTTGATTCATGATTGGTCTCAGTTTTCTTTTAATGGATTCCACTGACTGTGAAATTTACCAGCAGCATCAATACGTTCATACGTGTGGGCTCCAAAATAATCACGTTGGGCTTGAATTAAATTCGAAGGCATACGCTCACTGCGCAACGCATCAAAATAATTTAAAGCCGATGAATAGGCAGGTTTAGCAATGCCCGATGAAGTACATGCGGAAACAACATGACGCATGCCAGCTATTGAGTCATTAATTTTTGTTGCCACGTTGCGATCCAAAAGTAAATGAGCAAGAGTGGTATCCTTTTTAAATGCTTGATAAATATCTTCTAGAAAAACAGAACGGATAATACAACCACCACGCCAGATCAGTGCTATTTGATCTAGCTTCAAATCATATTTATATTCAGTTGAAGCTTGCCCAAGTAAATGCATGCCTTGGGCATACGTTATTATAGTGCTGAAATAAAGTGCGTCTTCCAGCGATTGAATAAACTTACGCTGCTCTGTATTGAGTTTCAAGCTTCCATCTTTATACAATGCAGAGGCCTTTGTTCTTAACTCTTTAAACTTGGAGAGATCGCGCATCTCCACTGCTGAATCGATTGTAGGAATCGGGAGTTGCAAATCCATTGCCACCTGCGATGTCCATTTTCCTGTTCCTTTCGATCGGGCTTCGTCTTTAATAAAATCAAGTAACAAGAAATTAGTGCCGGGTTCCTTAACAGCAAATATGTCGCGGGTGATTTCAATAAGAAAGGATTTCAGTTTGCCTTCGTTCCAGCGCGTGAAGATGTCGTGGATTTGTTCTCCTGATAAACTCAATCCTTTTTTCATGATCTCATAGGTTTCGGCTATCAGTTGCATGAGTCCGTATTCAATTCCATTATGAACCATCTTTACAAAGTGACCCGAAGCTCCCGGACCAATATAGGTTACACACGGCTGGCCATTTACTTTTGCCGCAATCGCTTCAAAGATTGGCCGCACCACTTCGTATGCTGTCGGATCGCCACCGGGCATCATGCTCGGTCCGTTGCGGGCACCTTCTTCACCTCCGGAAATTCCCATTCCAAAAAAATGAATTCCCTTTGCTTTCAACTCTTCTGATCTTCGGTTTGTATCGGTAAAGTGCGAATTGCCGCCATCAATAATGAGATCGCCTTTGTTTAATAACGGAGCAATTTCTGCGATTACATCATCTACAATCTTTCCTGCTGGCACCAGCAACATCACAGCTCTTGGCTGCTGCAAGCTTTTTATGAATTTTGTTGCAGCGGTAAATCCTTTCGCTTTTCCTTTTGCTTCTTGATCAAGCAATTCAACTTTAGCCGAGTCTTTGTCAAGCCCGGCCACTTTAAATCCATGATCGACCATATTGAGCAAAAGGTTTCGCCCCATGGTACCAAGACCAATCATTCCTAGAATATATTTTTCAACTGGCATATTTTTTTAGTTACTTATGTGCAGGCTCTATTAAGTTTTCAATAATATTTTTTGTTTGTTCAAAGCTTACATGATGGTAGGCATTGATTCCTGTTTTTGCGGCAGCAGAGACCAGCATCGGGCGGTCATCAAAGTAAACACATTCTTCTGGTTTTGATTGGGCAATTCCTAACGCCAATCGGAAAATACCAGGATCTGGTTTGCGCATACCTACCTCACAAGAGGATACGAATGCGTCAAAAACATTCTTCAATTGAAATTTTTGAATGCGATAGTGGTTCAATTCTTTGCCTTCGTTATTAATAGCAATAATCTTACACCCAGATGTCTTTTTCCAATCGATGAGCCATTCTTTTAAGTAAGGCAACTCCTTCGATTCTTGAACCATAAATTCAAAAAACTGCTGATGTGTAAAGTTTCTCGGCTTCGAAAAAACGATAGTATCTAAATATTCGGTCAAGGTTATTTTTCCGATCTCATAAATGTTATAAATAAATTCGTGTGGAAAATTTATTTCATCATAAGCTACATTAAAATGGTTTGCCGCGCGCTGACGAGACTCATGGCCCCAACCGTTTGTGAGAAGGACACCGCCTATATCAAGAAATAATGTATTGATCACGTTAAATTTAATTTATTTATTTTCCAACTTAATTACTTTCTCAAGTCTTCTTTTATGCCTTTCCTTACCAGAAAATTGTGCGTTTAGAAATTTCAAAACAATTTCTTTTGCTAAGTCACTTCCTATAACGCTGCCGCCCAGGCAGATCATATTCATACCATCATCTTCAACACCTTGATGGGCAGAAAAAATATCATGAACCAAGGCTGCTCTTACACCGTTTACTTTGTTGGCCGCTATGGATGCTCCCACACCGCTTCCACAAATGGCAATACCTCTTTCAATTTCGTTTGCTGCCAGTGCCCGGGCCATCGGCACAACGAAGTCTGGATAATCATCACCTTTGTTAAAAGCTGTTGCTCCAAAATCTTTCACCTCATGATTTTTAGCAAGGAACGAAAAGAGTATTTCTTTGAGTTCAAATCCACCATGATCTGCTGCTATTCCAATTTTCATTTTATTCTTTCAAGGTTATTGGATCAATGGAAATAATGCCATACTGATCTTTATTTTGCCAAAGTTTTGCGCCTCCTGCTATACCATCTTTATTACTCACCAGCGTAATGTTGTTCTCCAATTTAAAGTTAATCTTTCTGGAATTTCCACCGCTAATGAAGAGGTGATCAAAATGGAAAACTTTTTCTAAAATTTCAATCACTTTTTTAATCCTTCTGTTCCAAAGCTCCACGCCAATACTCACAAGTGCTTTTTCGCCAATGTATTGGTCATAATCATTTTCTTTTGTGATTGGCAAATGGGCGAGTTCCAAATGCGGCAATAAATTACCATTCATTAACAAGGCAGTTCCAAAACCTGTTCCCAGCGTAACCACAATTTCAAATCCATTTCCGTTTGCAATACCAAGTGCTTGCATGTCGGCATCGTTTAGCAACCGCACAGGTTTGTTCATTTTTTGTGCTAATTGTTTGGCAAAGGGAATATCTTTCCACAGTTCTGAGCCCAGATTAGGGGCTGTTAATACCACTCCATTTTTTACATACCCTGGAAATCCAACAGATATTTTGTCATAAGATGTAAACTCCTTCGTCAGCTCTTGAATGGTATCAAGAATATGTTCAGAGCTTCCGAACGGTGGCGTTTCAGTTTTTTTATATTCGGTTATTTTTTCTCCCTCACCGCTCAGGATTGTTGCCTTTATATGTGATCCACCGATATCAATGGCGAGTATGTTGTCTTGTGAATCTGCTTTCATTTATTGAGCATGCTAAGTTCAATGGCGTTCCTTATTCTTAATCTATATTCTTAGTCTTCTAAATATACTCAGCTTCTGCGTATACTTTTTCTTTTCAAACCTTGACAGCCTATTAATGTGGGAATTATGCAACTTTTTAAAAATATTCTATAAATGTTTTCAGCATAAGTTTAGGAAATTTGAAATGTTGCCCTAAAGAAACTGTTTCAAAAGTCTTTGGGGTGTTGCTAGAATTCCTATTTCCAATCTACACCGGTTTCGGATAATTTGAATGGGAGTAATTGGTATAAACATCTTGCTTTAGTACCGATTATAAAAGAGGATGAATTAAACGAAGAGTTCAAATAATGATCAGGATGCTCCCATTATCAAATACTCGCAAGAAGAAAAACGTCATTGTGAAATTGAATACTGATGATATAGAGAAATAAAAATTATAAAAAAATGAAAACGAAACTAGAATGGGATCAGGACATCATAAACATCACCAACACAATCTATCAGGAATTTCCCGCGCTAACTAAATACATTACTGAAATGCCGGTAAAGGGTTCCGCAAAAGATGAAGTAACTATCAAAAGCCTTGAAAATTACTATCATTCTTTAGAGGATCTTGTAAGTGAATATGCTAAAACACATAGTGGCGCAGTAGCCAATAAAGATATTGAAGCTTCTGCATTTCCTGGGTATCCGCTCTATCCGCCTTCTGAGGATATCTACAATCAAAGCAATAAAGAAATGAATTTGAATCCTGAAGATCTTTCAAAAGTCAAAGCACCAAACGAAGATGAAGGTGAAGGATCATTGAACGAAAAGAACTTTAAAAACCACATGGCTGGCGATGATTTAGATGTGCCAGGATCAGAACTAGACGATCAACAAGAAAGTGTTGGTAGTGAGGATGAAGAAAACAACTATTATAGTTTAGGCGGAGACAATCACAATGATTTGGAAGAAAATAAAGGGTGACAGAAATAATAAAAAGGAAGAGATATGACAATTATCATTAATGACTGTGAATTATATCACTACAAATGACTTCAATTAATAGCACATTTATAGACAATAACAAAAAATAAGATGGAAGCTATAGAAGAACAAATACTGACAATGCCAAGAATCGGAGACAAAGCTCCTGAATTTAAAGCAGTAACAACACAGGGCGACATCAATTTCCCTGCTGATTATAAGGGCAAGTGGATTATTCTTTTCAGTCATCCGGCCGATTTTACACCCGTGTGTACATCTGAGTTTATGACGTTTGCAAAACGAGAGCCTGAATTTTCAGCTCTTAACTGTCAACTGGTTGGTTTGTCTATTGATGGTTTATACAGCCACATCGCATGGCTGCGAACGATCAAAGACAAGATCGAATTTAAGGGAATGAAAAATATGGAAGTCACCTTTCCATTGATTGAAGATATTACGATGAATGTCGCCAAAAAATACGGCATGATTCAACCAGGCGAAAGTTCTACCAAAGCAGTAAGAGCTGTCTTCTTTATCGATCCTAAAGGAATAGTTCGTGCGATCATTTATTACCCGCTTTCATTAGGTAGAAATTTCGATGAATTAAAACGAGCACTCATCGCTATGCAAACAGCTGACGCGTATGCTGTTGCTACACCCGCAGATTGGCAACCGGGAGATGACGTAATCGTACCTACGGCAGGTTCTTGCGGTGTTGCTAAAGATAGAATGGAAACTAAGGAACAAGGCGTTACTTGTTATGATTGGTTCTTCTGCACTAAAGAACTTTCTCTTGAGCAGGTAAATAATCCACCGAAAACCAAGCTGTACCAATTATGAAAAAGAACCTTCTTGTATACCTCTATGGGGCAACAATCATCTTGCAAGGTGTTTTTCTTTTATTTTCAAAACACTTTACTTTCAACGCTACCAAATATATTTTGGGAATTGCTGTGATTATTGGAGCTATCCTTGCGCTTGTCACAGCCTTTGCGCGCCAACGGAAGCAAGTGCAATTTGCTTATCATGAAATGCATGCGTTAGCAATGTTTGTCTATGGAATCTCGGTGTTAGTATTTGCTAATACCGTGGAGGTGCTTAGTTATCTAACAGCATTTTTACTTTTCTTTTATGCATTTTCAGAAGTCATATTCTGCAATTGGCTATTCAACTTGGGAAACAAAGTCAAATTGAAAATTCTTTTCATTCGTGTTGTTCTTGGAATAATGGTGGGCATTGGAACTATAGTACTGATGAATTATTACACCGTAAACAAGTCAATAGTCATGGGGGGTTACGGAATACTCTTTGCCATTATTGGTCTCAACATCTTACTCTATCAGCCGATTATGAAAGTATTAAATGAACCATGAATAATTTCAATCGAATGATTGGGCGATAGCAACGCTTTAAATAGCAGCGCAATAGAGTTACACTGTTACAATGTAAATATCAGCTCAGAAAATAATCGTAAGACGCTACTATGAAACAGATAAAGAATTTTTCAGAAATACATTTAAAAGACATAGCACTCGTTGGAGGAAAAAATTCTTCACTGGGAGAAATGTTTACAGAGCTGTCCTCTAAAGGCATTAAAGTACCTGATGGATTTGCAGTAACAAGTGATGGCTATTGGAGTTTTCTAAATGAAAATAAACTCGTTCCTAAACTCACGGTAATTCTTTCAGCATTGGACCTTAAAACATTTAATAACCTTTCGGAGATTGGTTCAAAATCAAGACAACTTCTGCTGGATGCAGAATTTCCTTCAGCACTAAGTGATGAGATTTTAGCTGCCTATAAACAATTGGAAGAGCGTTCGGGAACTACTGTTTCGCTGGCCGTGCGCAGCAGTGCGACAGCCGAAGATTTGCCCAGTGCAAGTTTTGCCGGACAGCAGGAATCTTACCTTAATGTGCAAGGAGCCGGAAACTTAATCGTTGCTTGCCATCGTTGCTATGCTTCGCTTTTTACAGACAGGGCCATAAAATATAGGGTTGACAATGGCTTTGATCACATGAAAGTTGCCTTGTCTATTGGCATACAGATTATGGTTCGGTCTGATAAAGCTTGTGCCGGTGTCATGTTTACCCTCGATCCGGATACCGGATTTGATAAGGTTGCACTTATTTCAGGGGCTTGGGGTCTCGGTGAAAATGTGGTGCAAGGAAGTGTTAACACCGATGAATTTCTGGTATATAAATCGTTTATCGGAAAAGTAAAGCAACCCATCGTAACAAGAAGATTGGGTAGCAAAGAGAAAACAATGGTGTATGCCGATAAAAAAATGTCGGAGATTTTAAAACCGGAGGATGCCATCATTAATCTGGACACAACCCCTGAAAATAGGCAAAAGTATATACTCAATGATGATGAAGTAGTTCAATTAGCAAAATGGGCTATGCTGATTCAAGCGCATTACGAACGGCACATGGATATAGAGTGGGCAAAAGATGGCGACACGAATCAAATATTTATTGTTCAGGCTCGCCCGGAAACAGTGCACAGTCAAAATAAAAACAAGAGTCAATTCAAAGAATATCAAATTAAAGAAAAGGGAAAATTAATCTGTCAAGGAATTGGCTTAGGAAACCGTATCACCTCCGGTATTGCAAGACTATTGGATTCACCAAAGGATATTAATAAACTTAATGTGGGCGAAATTTTAGTTACGGGAAGAACCGATCCCGACTGGGATCCTATACTTAAAAAAGCTGCGGGCATTATTACAGATCAAGGTGGAAGAACTTCACATGCGGCTATTGTGGCTCGCGAAGTAGGTGCAGTCGCTATTGTGGGAACCGGTAATGCTACCAAAGTTATAAAGGATGGTCAACTCGTGACCATCTCAACTGCCGAAGGTGATACGGGCTTTGTGTATGAAGGCAAAGGTACTTGGGACGAGCAGGAAATTGACACCTCTAAAATTGAAATGCCCGAAACCAAGATCATGCTCATTCTTGCAGATCCCGATAAGGCATTTCGGTATTCATTATTCCCAAATAATGGGGTAGGACTGATGCGAATGGAATTCATTATTAACAATTCGATTAAAATTCACCCGATGGCCTTGCATCATTTTGATCAGTTGAAAGATGCCGCAGTAATAAAGGAAATTGAAAACCTAACCCATCATTATCCAGATAAAAAAGACTATTTCATTCACAAACTGGCAGAGGCTACGGCAACGATTGCCGCGGCTTTTTATCCTAAAGATGTAATTGTAAGAATGAGTGACTTTAAATCAAATGAATATGCCGGTCTGCTAGGTGGTAAAACATTTGAACCTGTGGAGCAAAACCCAATGATTGGATTTAGGGGTGCGTCACGATATTATCATCCATTATATAAAGATGCTTTTGTAATGGAATGCGAGGCGATGAAAATGGTGCACGATGAAATGGGTTTTACCAATATAAAACTGATGCTGCCATTTGTGCGAACCGTTAAAGAAGCAACCAATGTAATTGCGATCATGAAGGATAATGGATTGGTAAGAGGCGAAAAAAGTTTGGAATTATATATGATGGTTGAAATTCCAAGCAATGCATTGCAGGCGGAAGAATTTGCCAAACATTTTGATGGCTTCTCCATCGGATCAAATGACCTTACCCAATTAACATTAGGCGCTGACAGGGATTCTGAATTACTCAGCGAAATCTTTTCTCCGTTTGATTCAGCAGTAATGCAACTAATCAGCATGGCGATCAGCAAAGCAAAAGCAGCAGGAGTAAAAATCGGTTTATGTGGTCAGGCACCGAGCGATTACCCTGAGTATTCGCAGTTTCTTGTTGATTGTGGTATTGATAGTATTTCCTTCAATCCGGATGCATTGTTAAAAGGCATCTCTAATATGCATGAGGCGGAAAGTAAAAACCTGGTCGGTAATAACTAACTATAGGGCATCTCTAAAAACTCCGCTTACCCTTCTCTTTGGTAGAAGGGGTAGGGGTTGAGGTAATGAGAGCAAGGGTTTTCAGAGATGCCCTATACGCAATAGATAACGTGTGCATATTTTCAAGAGGATATTTGATGTTCACATAAGTGGCTGGCTTATGAGCAAGCAACATAGGTTGAATAATGGCCTTTTGTTGCGTATAAATTTAGTTTGGCACGTTTTAATCCCATCCAAGTTACAAACGCCTTTGGAGACCCACAGACTTTCAGTGATTCATTTAGCAATTTAGCTAGGAGATGCCCTTAACTAGTAACCCTATCTAACATGCAATGTGTGATAGATGCAATTCATATTTGGGATTGTGTAACAAATCGGGGCTTTGATGTTCTAAACTTGCATTCATATTCTTAAAAGGAACAGAATCATTTCAATGTAATAAGAAAAAACACTACGATGAAAAAGAACATGGGATCAACTGACCAAAATATAAGATTTGGATTGGCCATCCTTATCGTTGTTCTATACTGGACTAATATCATTTCAGGGGTTTTAGCTTTGGTATTAATGCTTGTTGTCGGTGTTCTTATCATCACAAGTTTCTTTAGTTTTTGCCCGCTTTATTTTCCTTTTGGGATAAGTACAAGAAAAAAAATAGAGTAATGAAACAAGACTTTGTAAGTAATCGCTTGAATAGTTTGGAAAATCAACACACCCTATAGATAGCATAACAATGGAATCGCACTATTATAATGTAGATATAAATTGGGAGAACAGTCGCAAAGGAATTATATGTTCTCCTGAATTGAATAGAGAAAATGGTATTTGTATTGAAGTAGCCACCCCACCGGAATTCCCAAAAGGGATAGCGGGTATTTGGTCGCCAGAGCATTTGTTTGTAGCTGCTATTAGTGGTTGCTTAATGACTACTTTTTTAGCGATAGCGGAAAATTCTACTCTTGAATTTACAAGCTTCAGCTGCAAGGCGAAAGGAAAGCTGGAAAGGGTAGAAGGTAAATTAATGATGAGCGAAATTCTGCTTGAACCTACGGTGGTAATCCACAACGAAGTTTATAGAGATAAGGCGATACGCATTTTAAAAAAAGCTGAAGACGCTTGTTTAATAGCTCATTCCATGAAGTCAAAAATAACGATGGAAATAGTTATTGAGGTGAACCCTATTTTAATAGAAAGCAAATGAAAAAGCCATGCAACATTGAGTGGGTTTTTTGCAGATCACACATTTATCTAATTCAAAATAAATTTTATTATGAGCAGTAGACAGCGTTCAAATGCAAATTCAATATACGAAGACCAGGCTACTCTTTTTGCGGATAGGAGTGCGGTGGAAAAACAGTTTGATACCGCTTTGCAATTCGATAAAGAACGACAGTCAGTTATACTTCAGAGTATTGGTGATGCGGTAATTGCGACCGATATGGATGGAAATATTGTACTGATGAATCCGATAGCTGAAAAACTTACGGGATGGAAATCAAAAGAAGCTGAAAACAAACCAGTAACTGATGTTTTACATATTATCAATAAACTAACAAGAGAAGAAAGTGCTAATCCGGTTTTAGCAGTTCTTAAAACGAGAAAATCATTAAAGTTAGATCCGGACACGGTATTAATTTCCCGCAATGAAAAAAGAGAATATTCGATTAACGACAGTTGTGCACCTATTCTCGACATAGAAGGAAATATAATGGGCGTTGTGCTTGTTTTCAGAGACGTTACAAAGGAAATGGCAGAAGAAGCCCTTAAAGAAAAAATTACGGCTGATTTAGTTCAGCGAAATAAAGACCACGAGCACTTTGCCAGCATAATTTCACATGACCTTAGAGCACCAGTTTCAAATATTCTTAGTTTGACGGCATGGGTAAATAATAATGACCTCAAGGAAGGCGAAAGTGAATTTATCATGAATGCGCTTTCTACTGCTGCGAAAAGATTAGATTCGGTGATTGTTGATTTGAATGTTATTTTAAGTATTGGAAAACAATTAGACGAAAAAAAAGAGCAGGTTCATTTTTCAAAACTTGTTACCGATATTCAAGAAAGCATCGCAAACATTCTGGAAAAAGAAAAGGCGCATTTTAAAATCGATTTCAGTCGAGTGGATGAAATGTCTACGATTAAAAGTTACATGTATAGCATTTTTTATAATCTCATTTCAAATAGTATAAAATACAGGAGACCAGGTGTGCCATTAGACATTACAGTTGAAAGTGACTTAGTCAATGAAAAGATTATTCTCAGATTTAAAGATAATGGTCTGGGAGTTGACCTAGAAAGAAGCGGTGCTAAAATATTCGGATTATACCAACGCTTTCATGCCGATAAAGCTGAAGGAAAAGGAATGGGACTATATATGGTAAAATTGCAAGTGGAAAAATTGGGTGGAAAAATAAGTGTGATGAGCGGAGTAAACCAAGGAACAGAATTTACAATAACGTTAATCCCATGAAATTCGAATAGTATTCTTAAAAACCCTCCACACGATTAACTATATGAACAGAAAAATGGAAACACAAAAGAACGTAGGCATCTGGATGGATCATTTCTCTGTTCACTTGATTGATTTATCTGAAGAGAAAAATAGTCATTCTATATCATCCAAGTTTACTTATAACACAAAAGAAGAAGCCTTGAGTAGAAGTGAAAATATCATGCATAACAAGGAGTAGCAAATGCATGAAGCCAATTATAAAGAAATAGCAGATGAAATTTTGAAATATGATAACGTGCTCTTATTCGGGCCAACCAATACAAAAACAAAACTGTAGAAATTCGAAAGAAGAGTTCAGAAAAAAAATGCTCCAAAAGATTGAAGGCTTTAGAAAAATGAACCTTTAATCTCATAAACATGAACAATACAGATAGGGCAGCCGATGCGAGAATTCAAAAAATAATTCTATGGAAACTTCATCGAAATACAATAACAAAACACTATCAAAATGACAAAAACTATCAAGGGTAAAGTTATAACTAAGCGTAATAAATTGCTCAAATGCCCTACTGGCATCAAAGGATTTGACGAAATTACCGAAGGCGGGCTACCGAAAAACAGAACCACGTTAGTTTCCGGAAATGCCGGCTCCGGCAAAACTCTTTTTGGAATCGATTTTTTAATCAAGGGTGCGACTGATTACAGCGAACCTGGCATTCTCATGTCGTTTGAAGAGTCAGAAGATGAGATTTTCGCTGACGTGGCTTCTCTCAATATGGATTTACAAAGACTTGTTTCTCAGAAAAAGATTGTGTGCGAACATGTTATTTTAGAGCGCAAGGACATTCAGGAGCCCGACTTCAACCTGGAGGGAATATTCGTTCGTTTGGAATATGCCATTGATTCTATTGGTGCCAAGCGTGTTGTTTTAGATTCTATTGAATCAATCTTTGCAAGTATTACAGATCTTGGCATTCTTCGCTTGGAGATAAAAAGACTTTTCCGATGGCTTAAAGAAAAAAAGGTAACGGCAATTGTTACAGGCGAGCCGGGAAAAGGCAATACGTTTACACGTCATGGGCTGGAGGAGTATATATCCGATTGCATCATTCTTCTGGATAACAGAGTGAGAGACCAAATTGCTACCCGTAGAGTTCGCGTAATTAAATATCGGGGGTCACGCCATGGAACAAGCGAATATCCATTTGTTATAGATGATGAAGGACTTTCAGTAATTCCCATCACGTCAGCAGGGCTGGAACAACCGGGCACAGACAAAAGGGTTTCAACAGGCATTCCATCGTTAGATGAATTGTTCAAGGGTAAAGGTTACACTATAGGCAGCACCATACTGGCATCGGGCACAGCAGGCAGCGGAAAAACAAGTTTTGGAGCGGCATTCGCAGTTGAAAGTTGTAAACGTGGGGAACGATGTCTCTTTTTCTCCTATGAAGAATCGGCAGGGCAGCTCACTCAAAACATGAGTTCTATCGGTGTTGATTTTGCGCCATGGATAAAAAAAGGATTGTTAAAGATTGTAGCTATTAGACCTTCCTTTCTTGGTTTAGAGATGCATTTATTGAATGTTTATAAGCTGGTTGATAGTTTCAAACCAAAAGCTGTGGTGGTAGATCCGCTCACGAGTCTGGTTGGAGAAGGAGCCGAGCGTGAAGTTTCATCAATGATTACCCGAATGATTGACCTCTTAAAATCCAAGAGCATCACTACGTTTTTTACAAGTCTTGTTTCTGCAACCGTTCAAAGTAACACGAGTGGCGAAATAGGTGTTTCATCGTTGATTGATACTTGGATTGTTGTGAGAATGGTAGAAGATGACGAGGGCAGAAAACGCACTCGTGAAGTCTTCATTGTTAAGTCTCGTGGCACTAACCATAATGGCGATGTGCACAAATTTATTTTGAGTGACGATGGAATTATTTTGACACCCTATGGTAAAGATAAGTTTAGCAGCAATGAGAAAAGGAAGCTTGATAAAAATATTTCATCGAATAAAAAAAATAGTTAACAATAATCAACCGTGAGTTCTATACAACCTAAATTCATTGTAGGTATTGGTGGTTCAGCTGGTGCGCTTAACGCATATAGGGCTCTGCTGGATGCAATGCCGCATGATACAGGTATGGCCTTCGTTATTATTTCTCACATGAACCCCACCGCCAATAGTCAGTTAGCTAATATACTACAAAGGCACACGAAAATGTCGGTAACAGTAGCTTATGAGGCAATGGCGATCCTTGCGAATTATGTCTACATAATTCCTCCAGACTCAGATCTTACTATGGATAACTATAGATTCAAAGTAGTTTCCCCTCGCAGTGGCAGGATTAAACAGGTAGATATATTTTTTATTTCCCTGGCAAATGAAATGAGTGATCGTGCTGTCGGCATTGTCCTTTCCGGATATGGTGGCGATGGTACAGTGGGCTGCAAGCACATCAAAGCCAACGGAGGAACAACCTTTGCCCAGGACAGCTCTGCCGAAGTTGACCACATGCCGCTCAGCGCTCAGGCAGCAGGCTGTGCTGATTTCGTTTTACCCCTTAACAAAATTCCAGATAAGCTAAAAAAAATGGTCGCTGCGCTTAAAATTTAGAGATGAAGTCATAACTCTTTAGCTATTCGCCATTTGCAATAGCGACTAAACCGAATATAGCTTACCAAAATAAAGTAGCCGAACTGACTTAAACATTTAGACTTCAAAAAAAATAGATCATCAGAAAGATTTAAAAAACCGTGAAAAATATTTTAATAACCGGAGCCACAGGAAATGTGGGAATGGCATTAATCAAATCCTTAGTAGAACTCGACAATGATTTTGAAATTTATGCTGGAATTAGGAATATAGAAAAAGACAAACTTTCTATTTCGGGATTTAAAGTTAAAGCAACTCATTTTGACTTTAACGATATAAATTCCTTCACCCCAGCTTTAGCAGGTTGTGAAATATTATTCTTGCTACGACCGCCTCAGATTTCCGAGGTAACAAAAATCTTCAAACCTCTCATTGAAATAGCAATTCAATGTGGTGTAAAACATATCGTTTTTCTATCTGTTCAGGGTGTTGAAAAGAGCAAAATAATCCCGCATCATAAAATTGAAAAATTAATAGTTGAAAGTAAAATACCGTACACGTTCTTACGTCCCGCTTATTTTATGCAAAACTTTACCACCACGTTGCGTAGCGATTTAGTAAATCATCACAGAATATTTCTGCCTGCAGGCAATGCAAAATTTACGTTGATAGACGTAACAGATATTGGTAAAGTGGCTGCAAAGATTTTATCAGAAACCGAAAATCACTTGAATAAATCTTATGAATTAACGAATCACGAAAAACTTACTTTTGGTGAGATGGCAGAAAAATTGAGCAAAGGTTTAAAAACGACCATTAGATACGAATCTCCTAACCTGCTTAGGTTTTATATAGTAAAAAGAAAGGAAAAAATGCCAACGATGTTGATCCTCGTCATGATCATGCTTCACTATTTACCCAGGTTTCAAAAAGAACCTGAAACAACTAACTGGATTTACAAAATTATCAACGCTGAGCCTAAAACATTTGATGAGTTTGTTTTCGAGAATAGAAATGTACTGAACCCCTAAAGAATTGAGAGGACTTCAACAAAAAAGTCTACGAATATTCTTATAACTATAGGGCATCTCTAAAAACTCCGCTTACCCTTCTCTTTTGGAGAAGGGGCAGGGGTTGAGGTAATGAGAGCAAGGGTTTTTAGAGATGCCCTCTATTAGCTTTCCTAGGTTTGGTAGCAATGCGTGGAGCAAGAGCATTAATGCTCTCACCTTCGGGTCAGTTAATTGGTGGATTGCCTTTGGCTATGCTAGATAAGACACCCGTAGGGCAGCTTATAATTTTTGTTACATTACTACCTCAAATACGAAATAAATACAAAAAATGATACAGAATCTTCCTTTAACAGTAAAACGCTCGATAGAACTATTAGGGATCGTTTTGCTTGCGCTGGTCATCATTCAATTGCAGGATATCCTTATGCCTGTGCTGATGGCATTGGTTACATCCATTGCATTGCTGCCTGTTCATAGATTTTTTATCCGCAAAAAAGTCCCCAACAGTATTTCTATTTTTCTCACAATTCTGTTAATGACGATTATTCTTGCATTGATTGTATTCTTTATCAGCTTACAGTTGAAACCATTGATCAACAATTTTTCTATTATCAAGCAAAATATCGCCAATCACATCACTGCAATCAGCAACTGGTTCAGCACGAACACGGCCTTTTCTACAGCAAAACAGGCAGAAATAATCAATAAGCAAGCCAACAGGTTTCTTGATTCTGCTGGAAGTTTCTTCAACAATGCTGCAGGAACGGTAAGCACAGGATTGATATTTTTTGGCTTGTTTCCAATCTATGCTTTTCTTATTCTCTACTACAAAAATGTGTTAAAAAGATTTTTGATGATGTGGTTTCCGCCAGATGAAAGTGGCCAGACTGAACAAACATTAAAAAGTATTGAAGCTATCATTCAACGGTACATAATTGGGCTACTAATACAGTTTGGGTATATGACCATTTTGCTTGGCGCAATTTTATTACTATTTGGCATAAAATACGCAGTGCTAATTGCCGTGATTTTTGCAGTCCTCAATTTGATACCATACGTGGGGGCACTAATCGGAAATATTATTGGTGTATTACTAACCCTTAGTTCTACACCTAATTTAGGTTCCGTATTTACCGTGCTTATAATAATTTCGTTAGTGCAACTTTTAGATAATAATATTTTAATGCCCTTTATTGTTGGGTCTAAAATAAGGATTAATGCATTGGCGAGTTTATTCGGAGTTTTTGTTGGCGGTACGTTGGCGGGTATTGGGGGCATGTTTTTATCGCTGCCTTTGATGGCAGTGTTTAAAATAATATTTGACCATACCGAACAGTTTAAAAAATGGGGAGTACTGCTTGGCGATGATAAAGCATCTACCGATGAAGTTGAAAATAAAGATGCAGCAACGTGAACACTCCATTCACAACCGAACAATTCTTCAGCGTATTTGAAAACTACAATACAGAAGTGTTTCCATATCAACTGGTAATAATTCTGTTGGGAGTTGCCGCAGTGCTTTTAATTCGATCTAAACATTCTTAAAGAATAAATTAAGGGCATCTCTAAAAACCCTTGCTCTCATTACCTCAACCCCTGCCCCTTCTATCAAAGAGAAGGGTAAGCGGAGTTTTTAGAGATGCCCTTAATAGGAAGTTTTCTAGGATTGCTCTGGATATGGATGGGATTGGTTTATCACATCCTATTCTTTGCGACAGTAAATAAATCAGCTTTTGTGTTTGGTGCTGCTTTCAGTGTACAGGAACTATTGATTTTACTAAATGCTTTTCGAAACAATAAATTAACTTTTAGTTTTTCTGCTCAAACAAAAGATTATTTAGCCTACTTTTTCATCCTGTTTGGATTAATTATATATCCAATACTAAGCTATTTTATTCAGGGTTCATTCAACAGAACAATAGCACTTTGATTACCCTTTCCTTCCACGATTTTTACCTTCGGCTTTTTTATAATGACGGGGAGTAAGTTCCCAAAATACTTGTTGATTAGTCCATTTGAGCAATTGTAGGCTTGGCCGCAGCAATACAATTTGGGGTTTATCAAGATTTCATGATGCCAATTGCAGCAATCATTGTGGATGTTATATTATTTAAGGGCATCTCTAAAAACTCTTGCTTTCATTACCTCAACCCCTTCTCCAAAAGAGAAGGGTAGGCGGAGTTTTTAGAGATGCCCTTAAGCAAAAGAATCATAACTCAAAAAATTTAGGCTAATACATTTTAATTCCTATTGCTGTTCTGGAGTTTTTTCCAAATCGCTATGTACACCTGCACTCCAATCAATGGCAGCAACCCAGCTGTAATGGCAACGATCCACACCTGAGCGTTGAGCAAATTCAGTTTTAAAACCTCGCGCATCTGCGGAAATATAAAAATCAGCACCATCAAACCAATACAAAGCAGTAAAGCAAACCACACAAATTTATTAGTTGTGATTTCGTTTACAATTAATTTTGAATGAAGTGAAGACATATTGAATACGTGAAAGAGCTGTGCAAACATCAAGGTAATGAAAGCAATGTTGTTTAATACACCCTCATCGGCAGTAATGTAATACCTACAATACAAAACAGCCAGTACCACAGACAGTGTGAGGGTTAATGCGTAGGCTGAAATAACAACCCAGTCTCTGGTAGAGATTATGTTTTCCTTGAACCCCCTTGGTGGGCGCTGCATAACCGTAATGTCTCCTCGGCCTAGCCCCAATGCCAGGGCAGGAAATACATCAGTGACTATGTTTAGGAAAAGAATTTGTAAGGGTAGCAGGGTAGCGGCAGGAATGAATAAACCAAGTGTAGTCACAATGAGGATCTCACTCATATTACAAGAGACCAGGTAAATGACAAACTTTTGAATGTTTTGAAAAATTTCACGACCGTGTGCTATGGCTGCTGTAATCGAAATGAATGAATCGTCTTTGAGTACAATGCTCGCAGTCTCTTTGGCAACCGCGGTGCCTCTCAATCCCATGGCAATGCCAACATCTGCTTTCTTGAGTGCCGGAGCATCGTTTACGCCATCGCCCGTCATCGCCACAACGTTGCCGGCTTTTTGATAGACATCTTCAATTTCTAATTTTTGCTTTGGTGTGGTTCGCGCGAATACTGATGTGCTGAGTATCTTTTTCTTCCATTCTTCAGTAAGCGTATCCATGGGCGGAAGATCTTTGCCGGTAATTACATTCTCTTCATCCTGTTCCACTAACCCAGTCTTCTTGGCGATGTTGAGTGCTGTTAGGGGATGATCGCCCGTAATCATCACGATCTTGATCCCGGCCTTCCTACATGTTAGGATCGTCTCTTTAATATCTAACCGGGGTGGATCTAAAAATCCGATCATCCCAACGTAAATCAGATCGGTTAAATAGTTTTCGGTTTCAATGGTTCCTTTTTTATAGGCAAAGGCCAATACGCGAAGACCATTTGCAGACATTTTTTCGGATTCAGATAATACATTATTTTTTTCAGTGGAAGTGAATTCCCCAATGGATGTACCGGATTGCATTTGGCTGCATTTGGTTAGTAAGTCTTCCACTGAACCTTTCGCAGCAACAAAGTTTTTCTCAGGCCCCTGATGCAACGTGCCCATTATTTTAGTGTCCGAATTAAACGGCACCTCGCTCAGCCGTTCATATTCTTTTTTTAATGCTTCGGCATTTGCTCCCGAGGCTGCAGTGAGTTGAAGAAGGGCAATTTCAATTGGGTCACCCGTTGCTTTCTTTTTTTCGGTGTCGGCTTTAACAGACGCATCGTTACATAATGTTCCGATTAATCTCAGCTTTTCAAAATTTTCTTTACTTCGTTCAATTTGCCCATGGTCAAATCGAAGCACGCTATTTTCAATCTTTACCTGCACCTGCTCTCCAGGAAAAGAAAATGTTTCTACATAAATCTTATTCTCTGTTAAAGTTCCGGTCTTATCCGTTAAGATCACACTCGTGCTGCCCAGCGTTTCAACGGCAGAAAGTTTTTTTACAATCGCATTGCGTTTCGCCATCAGCAGCATTCCATAGGCAAGCGCAATAGTTGCTACTATGGGCAGTCCTTCAGGAATAGCAGCTACTGCTAATGCAATGGAAGTCCTAAGAATCAAGGCCCAATCCTTGCCTTGAATGATTCCTGTAATCGCAAAGATCAATGTCATCGCCAAGGTGATCCAGATCAACTTCTTGCTTAGCGCATTGAGTTTTTTGTCGAGTGGTGTTGCCGTAGAAGCTGAACTTTCCACCAACGATGTGATCGTTCCTAATTGCGTATGTTCGGCAATGCCCGTGATGATTGCTTTACCATTGCCATTCATCACGGATGCTCCTTTAAATACCATGTTGACCTGATCTCCCAATGCAGTATCCTTGGCAAGTGGTTCAATACGTTTTGTTGTTGGAAGAGATTCTCCGGTAAGGGACGACTCGTCACATTGAAGCTGATTGGCTTCGATAAGTCTACCATCAGCCGGAATTACATCGCCAGCCTCCAGCATAATGATATCTCCGGGCGTCAACTTTTTAGCAGGAATATTCATCACTTTTCCTTCCCGTATCACGTTAGATTTGATGACATCCATTTCCCGCAAGGCGTGCATCGAACTTCGTGCCTGCATTTCCATTAAAAAGCCGATAAGCGCATTAATGAAAATGACAGCAACAATCGCAATAGCTTCTAAGTAGTCTTTAAAATAGAACGAAACCGCTGCACCGAAAACCAGCAGGTAGACGATAGGGCTTACAAATTGTTGCAACAGGATGCGCCAAATGCTCTTTTCTTTTTGAATCTGGTAAACATTGTCTCCAAATTTCTTTGTGCGTTTTGTTGCTTCGGCACTCGTGATGCCGCTAGCTGCATCGGTTTGAAAAGAAGTTACAATCTCCTTGATAGACAATGTTTGGATATTTTCAAGAGGGTATTTGATATTCATCGGATTAGCTTGATTGCCTAAGAGGAGCGGCTGTGTTTAATGTCCTTTTTCAGAGTTAGGTATGGTTCAAGCACTATCACTTTGGTACTGGAAGAGCTGCCATTAACAGTCAGGATCAAAGTTTTATGCTTGTGCCGAATATACACTTTATAACCTGCACTTTATTCTGATGTGTGATCCATGCAACTTCTTTTGCAGAATGTGTAAAAGAATTTCTTTTTGATAGTTGCAAGTTTACATCCGCGTGGTAGCTGAAAATTATTCCTGGTAGTTAATAGGAATCTATTCAGCAATTATGATTTGGCATCGAAAGTAATTTGAAATGGCGGCTCGGGTGTATTTGCGCTGCTTTTTTAGTGGCTCTTTTTAAGGGAATCGGATAAAAGGTTGAATACAGAATATGTGATACATGTAAATACACCGGATTGTTGTGTAATCATTATGTGAGTAAAACAACGCTCCTTAAATATAAATTATGGTTTACGATGGTTATCATTTTTGGGAAATGCACGTGATATGGTGGTTTATTTGGTTGCTGCTAATATTCTGGATTTTTTTAACTCCTTATAATATTCCGGGTCAAAGAACAAAAAGGGGCACTGCACTATACATATTACAAAAACGTTTTGCTTCAGGCCTCATATCACAACAAGAATATGAATAGCGAAAAAAACTTTTGGTTGATGAAGAATAAAGATGGGGCTTTTAAAAACTGCAATAATGTGAATAAATAATTTGTTACAAATTCTTTCTGACCAAAACAATGGAATACCCAGATTCAAAAACAGATTAATTAAAGAGCCTATAATAATGGATAAAGTTGGCGAATGAATTTATCGCTGTGTAATCCTACTTAAAATATCAACATGAAATCCATCATTATTATAGTCGGTATATTGGTCACTGCATTAATCTCTACTCAAGCTTATTTTAATATGGCAACTACAGAAACACAACCCTATCGAATCATCAAAACTGAAACGAATTTTGAGATACGGCTTTATCCTCCGGCTACAATGGCTACCATTTCAATGGCTGTAAAAACGTATAAAGAATTATCCTTGTCAGGATTTAGAAAATTGGCATCATTTATTTTTGGAGGCAATCAATCCAATAAAAATATAGCCATGACTTCTCCGGTGCACATGGATATTAATGATTCATTATCAACCATGAGTTTTGTAATGCCGACCAATTACACGAAAGACAATTTACCGAAACCAAAGGATTCATCTATAACAATTAGTACCACGGCCGAAGAATACGTGGCAGCCATTCGGTTTGGTGGATATGCCAATGATGATGAAATTAAATCATACACAGTCAAATTGGAACGTGCCTTGATAGCGAATGGAATAGAATATTATGGTAATTTTCGTTTTTTGGGTTACAGTGCACCCTATCAATTTTGGGAAAGACGCAATGAAGTTGTTGTGAGCGTTCATTGGAATCAAAAATGAGTAGCGGGTAAGATATACTTATGGCGAATAGAGTAATTGCACAAATTATTAAAGCCGGTAAAGAGTACAAAATGGGTGATACTACTATTACTGCTTTGCAACCTTCAAGTATGGATTTATATTCCGGGGAGCTTAGTATTCCTATTTTTAAGCAGCTTCTTGTTGCAAGAACAATTGGCACTTCTACAGCAACAAACTGAATGAGCCAAATACATTCCATTAGTTAGTTTGAAAGGTTTTTTGGATGCAAATCAATTTAGCAATGAGTTTAATCTTGTTAAATCCAATTCATGGGTTGGATATAGTTTTACCGGTTTGAATGTGAAAGTTCCGCTTATGCTTGCCGAAGATAGAAAGAATGAAGTACAACAACTGCAATCTGAACAATACAGCAAACAACTGGATGATAAGTCGACTCAATTTTACCAAGAATCGCTAACTGCAAAATTAGAATTGAGTCGTTTGAAACTTCAACTAACAGCACAAGAAGACAACATTGCTTTGTATAAAGAAACTTTAGAAATTTTGCAAAACAGATTTAAAGAACAGCAAATAGCCAGTAGCGAATTAAATAGACAAGAGAATGAGCTACAAAAATTACTATCAGATTATCAAAACACAAAAGTACAGGCATGGCTATTCGGTTTATCTTACCTTAACGCTGCAGGCCTGCTGGGTAAATTATGGAATTAAGGGCATCTCTAAAAACTCCACTTACCCTTCTCTTTTGTAGAAGGGACAGGGGTTGAGGTAATGAGAGCAAGGGTTTTTAGAGATGCCCTTAATTTAAACGGTTAGCCAAGCAAAAAGCGATCTGTTTTTTTAGCACAGCAAGTTTTGGCGCAATTGTAATATTGACTGCTGCCGGAGTCGCCTTGAGCAAGGTAAAGTCCTAACCTTAATTTCCCTTTGCACATATCCTGAGTGAATGCCCAAGGCAAGTTGGGTTATTGAGGTTAGGGAAAGCAAGCTAACATTTTTGTCTCCAATGCGACTTCACCTGTTTAAAAAATATGTAAACGATACAACTAATTTATGGAATAGTGTAACCTTTCCGAATACATATTGGGTCAGCTTTATTCCGTATAACTCACTTACAAAACTCGATAAAATGTTATGGAAAACAAGTTAATGTTTTTAAGCGAAGCAATCGTAAAGTTGCTTAATTACCGGGTAGAACAAGAGGAATATTCTTCGAGGGTATATTTGGCAATGGCAACTTGGTTATTCAGTACTGGGTTTACAGGTGCAGGAAAGTTGTTTTCAAATTACAGCAAAGAAGAACTTGTTCATACTCAAAAAGCAAGGAATATACTAGCTGCAAATGGCGTGTTGCCCATTACTGCGGCTTTATCGCGGCCCAAAATTGAATTTAAAAATTTACAAGAAGTTATACAGCTTGCTTACGAACACGAGATTAAGATTACTCATCAATGCAATGAGTTAGCGAAGTTGACACATACAGAAAATAATTTCATGGTAGTAGAATTAGGCTTATGGTATTCAATAGAACAAGTTGAGGAGTTGAATAAACTTCAAAATTTTAAGGATAGATTATCCGCATTGATTGTAAGTCTGTGAGCATGCGTAATGGTGCAGGAAGTCATCTACGGCAACGTGTAACACTGTCGAATAGCTATCGAGTTACGATGAAATATGAAAAAACAATAAAGGAATAAATTAATACCATGCCCGTACTTATTTTATTGTGCCACGGCCAATCTACCTGGAATCTTGAAAATAAGTTTACAGTCGAAGTGGATGTTGACCTTTCGCCTGTGGGCGAAGAAGAGGCGAGGCGAGCCTGTATTCGGTTGGAGAATTACATCATTGATATTGCATACACTTCCGTATTGAAAAGAGCCATTCTTACACTGGCTATAATTTTAAATGAAATGGGAAAAAATATTCCTGTTGTTCGGTCTGCTACTCTGAATGAAAGAAATTATGGCGATCTGCAGGGCTTGAATAAAAAAGAAACAGCAGATAAATATGATACAGATCAAGTTCTTTTACGGAGAAGAAGTTATGAAACTTTTCCACCCAACGGAGAGAGCTTGAAAGAAACTTACAACAGGGTGGTTCCATATTATAAAGCAACTATTAAACCTCAGTTAAAAACAGATAAAAACATCTTAATTGTTGCCCACGGTAATAACTTACGGGCATTGATGATGTATTTGGAAAATATCAGTGCTACTGAAATTGTTGACGTAAATATTGCCAACGGTATTCCGCGAGTGTATGAATTTTCCAGAGAATTGAAATTGGAAACGGTCAGTTATCTTGAAGAGTAAGTTCCTCTAGAGGCAACATATAAAGAGTAGGCTTACTTAGCCAGTTATACACAAAAGTGAGATAGATGCAACTCATTAAAGAAAATAGGTAACATGTAAGGCCTGATCTATATGCAACTTTGAATTCTGGGCATCTCTAAAAACTCCGCTTACCCTTCTCTTTTGGTAGAAGGGGCAGGGGTTGAGGTAATGAAAGCAAAGGTTTTTAGAGATGCCCTTCTATCTTGTACTGATCGCCCTGGTAACTGTTTATATTTTAAAAAAAATTATGACAATGAATAAAGTAATTCTTTTAAACAAACGCCCACACGGAAAACCGACACTAAGTGATTTTAAAATTACTAGCGAAGAAATTCCGGCTGCAAAAGACGGTGAGATTTTATTAAAAACAGCTTATGTTTCTGTCGATCCATATTTGCGCGGCAGAATGAATGACGCTAAATCTTATGTTCCCCCATTTGAATTAAATAAACCCATACAATCGGGCATCATAGCTGAAGTGACTGACAGCAAACACGCAGATTTCAAAAAAGGGGATTTTGTTTCAGGGAATTTAGATTGGAAGGAATATCAAACCTCTAGCGGAAAATACCTGCAAAAAGTAAATGGGAGTGATGCTAAATTATCAAGTTATTTAGGCATTTTAGGAATGACCGGCCTTACTGCATATTTAGGATTAACTGAAATAGGCATGCCGAAAGAAGGTGAAACAATTGTTGTGTCCGGGGCAGGCGGAGCGGTTGGAACGGTGGTGGGTCAGCTTGGTAAATTGCTGGGTTGCAAAGTGATTGGCATCACGGGTTCAGATGAAAAAGTAGGCCTGCTTACATCAACATTTAAATTTGATCATGCCATCAATTATAAAACAACAAAGGATTTAAAAGAAGCTGTGAAAAGTGCCTGCCCCAAAGGAGTGGACATTTACTTCGACAATGTAGGTGGCGAGATTTCAGACGCTGTGTTAGCAAACATTAATAAGTACGCAAGATTGCCAGTTTGCGGTGCAATCTCGCTTTACAATGAAACAAAAGTGGCCCTTGGCCCTCGCTTGCAGCCCTTACTGCTAACCAAAAGTGCCACGATGCGTGGTTTTATTGTTGGTGATTTTGCGGAAAAATTTCCCGCTGCTACAAAACAACTCACGGCCTGGCTGCGTGATAAAAAATTAACCTTTACCGAAACTGTTGTTGAAGGATTTGATAACATACCACAGGCATTTCTCGATTTATTTGAAGGGAAGAATAAGGGAAAAATGATTGTGAAAATTTAAGAATAACTATAAAAAATAAACGGATATGAAAGTATTAATGGTATTAACATCTCACAGCGCACTGGGAGATACAGGAGAAAAAACTGGTTTTTGGGTTGAAGAATTTGCGGCACCGTATTATGTTTTGGCAGATGGCGGAGTAGAAATAACCATTGCATCACCAAAAGGAGGTCAGCCACCGGTCGATCCCAAAAGTGAATTGGCAGATGCTCAAACGCCTGCCACCGAAAGGTTTTATAAAGACAACGTCTTAATCGATAAAGTAGCGCATTCGGTAAAACTCAGCGCTATAGAACAAGATGATTATGACGCGGTTTTTTATCCTGGCGGCCATGGACCTTTGTGGGATTTAGCGACTGATAAAACTTCTATCGAATTAATTGAATCGTTTTACAATCATCAAAAGCCAATTGCTTTTGTATGTCATGCACCTGCGGCATTGATAAATGTAAAAGCAGTCAATGGAGAACCACTTGTAAAAGGCAAGCACCTAACTGGTTTTTCAAATACCGAAGAAGAGGCGGTTAAATTAACGAAAGTCGTGCCTTTTTTATTAGAAGATGCACTCACAAAACAGGGCGCTCATTACTCCAAAGGAGCTGATTGGGCATCTTATGTAAAACAAGATGGATTATTAATTACAGGTCAAAATCCGGGCTCTTCAGCGGAAGCAGCCAAGTTGCTTTTAAAAACACTGGAAGGGAAAAAATAGCTATCGAAACCAATGCAACGAAAGGTGCGCACAAAATAACTAGTGCACGCGAGCGCAATGCAATCTCAGGATAGTGCTAGCAGTAGCCATTCTATTTGCCTTGCGCCCAACAGGTATCTGGATAAGGTACGATTTATGAAAACATGGGTATTCTATTCACTGCAATATCTTACTCAACCGCTATGGCACAGGCAGAAAAAGTTTCATCCAAAACTGTGTTGCTATGGCTTCACTTGGGTGGGCTACAATCACTGGCAATACCGGGCCATTGTTACCCATGTAAGAACACCTCAATTTATATCAGCCGATGGATGATTGCTTACAAGCAGTGGTAAAAATGATTCTACAAGGGTTATCTAAATATCCAACTCGTATTGTTCGCATCACAAAAGTGTGAAAGATGCAATTCATATTCAGAATTGTGTAACACATCGGTGCTTTACTATTCCAAACTTGCATCACGCGCCAAAGACTGAAACTAATGATTATTGCATTATTCAGGGTTTGACTGATTTTGATAATTTTTCTTATGGACTATTTTAGAATCAATATGTGATGAATGGAAGTTATAGAAGCATCGGTTGGACACCGTGGGTTGTTTCAATCACAACATTAAGTTTGGTTATGCTTTTCAGGGGTAAAGGCAAAAAACATAACTTATAATGCAAAATTTATTGCTTTCATGCGGACTTCAATACGGATTAGATGCCCAATTGAATTTAGTGCATCTCTAAAAACTCCGCTTACCCTTCTCTTTTGTAGAAGGGGCAGGGGCTGAGGTAATGAAAGCAAGGGTTTTCAGAGATGCCCTTTAAATAGAAACGAATAAAAAAGCGATATGATACAGTTTAAGAATTTATACCCAACAGAATATAAGATGCTTCTCCAATTCCCAGCTTATGTATCGTTACTGGCTGCTAACCAAAATGGCTATTTGGATGATGTTGAAAAGCAGGCCGCCATCGAACTAACTCATGTTAAATCATTTTGTGGAGATCCGTTACTCACTGAATTTTTTAAAGATGTTGAAGTTGATTTTTCGGAAAACATGATTAACCTGGATTACAGACTCCCAATTGGAAAGGGTCAACGCGAGCATGCCATTAAAAATGAATTAAAAAAACTGGAAGATATATTGGCATTACTTCCTGCCCCTTATGTGGCAGCCATGCATCAATGTATGAAGTCATTTAAGGAGCATGTAAGCCAGGCGCATCATAATGTGTTAGTAGATTTTCTTTTTCCCATATCCATTAAAGGTTTGAGCTATTAAACATTCTTGCACCTTGAGTGCATGACAGATTTACACCGTATTATATTGTACTCATTTTTTTCTGGATCAACCGTTTTTTTAGGTGGCATGTTGGCTTATCATTTTGGAGAACATGTTAAGAGCGGTCTCTTAAAAGTTGAGATCATCCACTCCGCTATCGCATTTGGCGGGGGTATTCTATTTGCAGCGGTGGCGTTAGTATTAGTGCCCGAAGGAATGCAGGCTTTGACGCTACCATGGATCGTGCTATCATTTGCTGCCGGTGCGGTAGCTTTTTTCTTTATCGATCGATACCTGCAGAAGAGAGGCGGAACGATTTCACAACTGTTGGGTATGATGTTAGACTTTGTTCCGGAATCAATAGCACTGGGCGCTGTGTTTGCAGCTAATACTAATTTGGGAGTACTGTTAGCAATTATCATTGGCATTCAAAATTTCCCAGAAGCTTTCAATGCCTTTCTGGGTATGAAAACCACCTTTACTGTTAGCAAGTGCTTATTCATTTTTTTTCTACTCAGTTTTTCGGGCGTGATTTCAGCGCTAATAGGGTATTATTTTTTAACAGGCATGCATATAACCATTGGCGCACTCATGTTATTTTCTGGCGGTGGTTTGATCTACCTTATTTTTCAAGATATAGCACCGATGTCGCAACTTAAGAAGAGTTGGGTTCCGGCATTGGGAGCCAGCCTTGGCTTTTTGGTTGGAATGATTAGCCTTAAAATTTTAGGATGAGTTACACCAATCAACTAGTAGATGCTCTTTATTCTATAAAAGTCTTCTTCGGCTTGTAACGTCAGCAGGAGTGCTGATAGGAACAAGATTTGCACATTCAAATAGGCTGAAGGTTAGCAAACCAACGCCACTTACGCGCACTGATTTTAGCACTGGGCAATTAGTTAAAGGGTTTGTAGTAAGAAGTTGGGACACACTATTTTTGAGGCATCACTAGACTTATAATAGTGTTACACGTCATTAATAATAAAACAAAAACCTCGAATACGAGTTTTTTATAATAAGAATATTTTACTCTTCCCACAATTCAGAATCTTTTCAGAATTATCACTTTGCTTAGCTCTTATAGAATTGCTTGAAGTTGCGAATAGCAGTTTAATCAGCTTAGTTAAGGGATTGCATTGACTAATTTTGTCCTTAAAATTGTAAAATGGGAAGGTTCGGATTTGTAATAATATTGATTGCTCAATCATTTATCACATTTGCTCAAGTTGAGTCGGTTACTATCTCTGGTGTAATCCATGATGCTTCAGGGCAGAATTTACCCTATGTCAATGTTGTTATCTTAACTGAAAAAGACAAAGCATTTAATACTGGCACTGTTACGAATGAGGAAGGCCGCTATACAATATCAAACGCCAAACCTGGAAACTACTTATTGGAAGTATCTTACATTGGGTATAAAAACTATTTGCAATCAATTTTGATTGGCAAACTAAGCTCCTTTTTGGATTTGGGCATCATACAACTAAATGAAGATGTAACTGCACTAAATGAAGTAGTTGTGGAAGGTACCCGTGATGCCGTGGCTGAAACTTTAGATAAGAAAACATTTTCAGTTTCGGATAATGTAAATCAGAGTGGTGGATCATTGTTACAAGTGATGCAGACTCTTCCGGGTGTAACCATTAGCCAGGAGGGATCTGTTCTTTTGCGGGGCAATGATCGTGTAGCCGTATTGATTGATGGGAAACAAACCGCCCTAACCGGATTTGGAAACCAGCGCGGCCTTGATAACATACCCGCATCGGCCATTGAACGAATTGAAATCATTAATAATCCTTCAGCCAAATTTGATGCAAACGGGAATGCGGGTATCATCAATATCATTTACAAAAAAAATGTTGCGGAGGGGTTTAACGGAAAAGCTGGTTTAACCTTGGGGGCTGGCGCACTTTGGATAAAGAAGGAAAATTATCCTGACATGCGACCGCAGTATCAAGCCACACCAAAAATTAACCCATCAATTTCATTGAACTACAGGAAAAAGAAAACAAATATCTTTTTACAGGCCGACAATCTGTATACCAAAACTGTAAATAAAAATGAGTTTGTGGATCGCTATTATGAGAATGGGGATACCATCCGCCAGCAAACTAATAGAAACAGAACAACCAATATTGTAACGGGCAAAGCTGGAATAGATTGGTATAAGGATCAATTCAATACGTTTACCTTATCAGGATTATTTAGTAGTGAAAAAATCTTAGACGAAGGAGATGAGCCTTTTTTTAATTCCGATTTATCTGAGCGTTTAAGGCTTTGGCAATTTTTAGAAGACGAATTAAAAACTACGGTAACCGCTACCGCAGCCTGGCAACATAAGTTTAAGCAGCCCGGCAGATCATTTAATGGTGGATTGAACTATACCTTTCATCGCGAAGATGAAAAGTATTTTTTTACGAATGTGATGCCTACGTTTACAGGGCTGGATGCATTTAAATTGATTTCGGATGAAAATGTTTTTGATCTTAATGCTGACTACGTGCAGCCGCTAAAATATGGTCGCTTTGAAACTGGTATTAAATTTCGTTACAGGTTCATTCCAACCAATATGCAATTTATTCCGGGCCTTAATTCTCCTTTGGATGTGAATGCAGGCGGTTGGGCCGATTATAGCGAACTTATACCTGCAGTGTATGGTAATTATGTTTTTGAAAATAAGGATTTTGAAGTTGAGGCAGGTTTGCGGCTTGAGTATGTTAAAATATTCTATGATGTAAACCCCGATCATGTCACCTATAAAAGTGATGGATATAATTATACGCAGCCTTTCCCAAACCTTAGGCTGGCCTACAAGATCAATACTAACAATACACTTTCATTTTTTTATAATCGGAGGGTAGACCGTCCGAATGAAGTTGACATTCGAATTTTTCCAAAATATGATGATGCTGAAATAATTAAAGTAGGAAACCCTGGGCTACGACCTCAGTTTACCAGCAGTTATGAATTGGGTTATAAGACAAATTGGGATCAAGGATATTTATATTCTTCTCTATACCATAAAGAGACTCAAGCCACTATTACCCGAATTGCCAGTACCGTTCCGCCTAGCAATTTGATTTATACTATTTTTCAAAATGCTGGAAGAAGTTACATGTCTGGATTTGAAGTTATCCTTTCTCAAAATATTGGAAAGATTGCAAACCTAAGTCTAAACTTGAATGGCTATCGCAAAACGGTTGATGCATTTACGGTCGATAACAAGTATCCGGTCGAGAACACCTTTTCTGCACCTGAACAGCAGCTTAATTCAGGAAGCATAAAACTGAATGGTCTTTTCCATTTGCCTGAGAGTGTGGATGTTCAGTTTACCGGATCTTACCTCGCTCCTGATATTATTCCACAAGGAAAGATTTATGCCCGTTATACCATGGACATCGGTGTTAAGAAAACAATTCAACAAGGCAAAGGAGAAGTCTTTTTGAATGGCTCGGATCTATTTAATACTCTAGTGATAAAGCGAGAAGTTCAAGGCGATGGTTTTTATTTTGTAAGCACCGACTATCTCGAAACTCAGGTTATTAGGCTTGGGTATAATTATAAGTTCTAATTACGTCACACTAATTTTACTCCTGAGTGAGTTGTTAGAGTAATAAAACTTGGAAAACCATTAATTGTTGTATGCATCATACGGAGAGAAGTAGAATGATTATTGAGGAATATCTTTAAAAGCAAAAAAGGTTGGTATCACTACCAACCTTTTTTTGTTTAATGAGTGTCAACTCACTTCTTTTTCTTAGTTGCTTTTTTTGCCTTCTTAGCAACTTTCTTCTTAGCAGCTTTTTTAGCTACTTTCTTTTTTGCGGCTTTCTTTGCTTTTTTTGCCATAGCATTTTTGTTTTTTAGTTAAACATATTTATTGAAAACTGAGTTGAAATAAATAACAATTTGTTTATAAAACAAATGTTCAGCTTCGTTTTCACGTTTGCGAAGCAGTTGCATGAGTGGATCATCAAACAATTTTTTGATAAAAAAAATATAGTTGCTTATCACTTAGTAAATAATTGGAGACACAACGGTTTGAAAAAAGTTGCGATGCAGCGCGTATGAACACTTTTTACTAAATAGGTTTTTTATGATTAACAACTCTTCGCATTGATGATGGTTATCAAATCAATGAGTGTTTAGATAAAAGAAGTGCTAAAAAAAAATTAAATTATTTTTAGTCACAATGGTCAGTTTATTATAAAATGATCCGATTGTCATACATTTGTGCTGCGCTTCTATTTTTCTGGCTCCGTATTTCAATGGATAGAATTTCAGATTCCCCTGCCTGCGT
>Ga0163150_10000578_pt1 | contig 67668 bp, 72 predicted proteins | sample OliLakLV19P2IB_FD_148628 | JGI IMG/M metagenome (GOLD analysis project Ga0163150, IMG submission 148628) | Freshwater microbial mat bacterial communities from Lake Vanda, McMurdo Dry Valleys, Antarctica - Oligotrophic Lake LV.19.P2.IB | ecosystem: Environmental > Aquatic > Freshwater > Lake >... | reverse complement strand
ATTCATTGATGGCGCTCCGCTTGCGACAACTGGAGCAGAGAGAGTGATGACACAGGCAGCGGGTTGGGGTGGTGGGTTACCACCACCTTCACCATTTCCTCCACCTCCTCCACCTCCACCTCCTCCGTCAAGACCCCTCACCGTATCACCTGTGCTCAAATTGCCACTACCATCTTTGTCATTCCATCTATTCGTACTTTGCATCCCCCGGTTCCAAGAGACAGAACAGCCGTGACAGTTGCTTCCAGGGCCACCAGGGCCACCCGCCATTGTGCCGTTTCCCCCTCCAAATACTGTAGGTGCCATGACAGCGATACCAAATCCCAAAATGATGACCCCAAGTGCAATGTGATATTTTTTCATTGATGTAACATGAGATTACTCTGTCCAACTTGTGAGCGATAGAAACTCTTGATTGAATTCTTTCAAATCAAAGATAGGGCGTGACCGGCTAGTTTTTATGTCATAGATTGAAAGTGTCCTTCCGGTGACTTCACCTTCAGCAACATTGATTTGTACATATGCGAGAGCGCTACTATCTGGAGAAAACACCGGCCAAAAGCCAATATTATCCTGACCAAATACACGCTCTGGTACTGAACTTCCATCTTCGAGGGTAACTAAATGATAAACCTCAAAGCCACCGGCATCTGGGTTTGTGATTGCTATGAGTTTCTCGTCAGCAGACAGTGCAATGCGTGAACGAGCTGTTGCAGCATACCCATCAAATGCAATAACACGCTCTGGCTCAGACGCAACCATGTCTGTAACAGTTATGTAATACACGCCGTCAGATTTAAGGTAGAGAACACTTCCATCATTCTGGAAGATTGGACTTGTTCCAGTATCTAGAATCACCTGATCGTACGTCTCAGTATCAACATATACGACGCGTGAGTTTTCAATATCTACGTTACCCGCTTCAGGAAGTGCGGTGATTGCATCATATACAAGAGCAGTGTTATCAATAGACCACTCGGCTACGCCAGCATGAAGTGCAGGCGAGGGTGGTACAAGTGCTTCTGCGTCTTCCTGATTTTTTACATCAGAAATATAGAGCTGAAAATCACCTTCTTCGCCATTAGTGACTACCGCAATACGGTCGTCTGTTGAAAATGCTGGTGCATAGTAATCGCGCTCATCATTTTTTATGCTTAATGTCTTTGAACCGAGAGAAAATGTATAGATGCCTGAAAGTGCTGAGGCAGGGACAACGGGGTCCAGCGTCATGGTCAGAGTACCTTTGTAGGTGCTCGCAGCTGTTTCAGGAGGGGCCTCATCTACCGTGTATGTTGCAAGGTAATACGAGATATACCCAGTGAATAAAACGAGACAGGCTAGAACAACGACAAGTATTTTGTTGATGTGAGTATTTTGTTGCATAGTAAAAATAATACGTTTTGTATACGTAGTATACGGCGCAAGCGTGATGTCCGACAGTGGCGTAAGTGGATTAGTCGCTCAGAAGTCGTAGTTGCAAAAAACCTCGCTTTCGCGAGGTTTTTTGTTTTGAGCAAAATGTATTATTTGCGTGCAGCAGAAATAGTTGCAGCGACGTTTGGCGGCACGACTTCGTAATGGTCGAATTCCATCGTCATTGATGCGCGCCCTTCTGTCATTGAACGGAGGGTTGTTGTGTAACCAAACATTTCTGAGAGCGGTACCTTCGCGTGAATGACCTGTACCATGTCGCGGGCATCCATACTCTCAATCTGTCCACGCTTTGAAGCAAGGTTTCCATTGATGTCACCCATGAACTTCTCTGGGGTCACGATTTCAATCTTCATGATTGGCTCGAGGATGACTGAGTCAGCTTTTACTGCTGCCTCCTTGAACGCATTGATAGCAGCAAGTTTAAAGGCGATTTCTGAAGAGTCCACGTCGTGGTACGAACCGTCATAGAGTTCGCAAGACACGTTCACCATGCGATAGCCTGCAACAGTTCCTCGGTCGAGCGCTTCCTTCACACCCTTCTCTACTGCTGGGATGAATTCGTTTGGAATCACACCTCCCTTAATATTGTTCACAAACTCAAACTCATCGTAACGCTTGACGTTCTTCTTTACCTCTTCTCCTTCCTCAAGCGCTTCCATCGGCTTCAGGCGAATCTTCACGTGACCGTATTGACCTTTACCGCCAGACTGCTTGATGTATTTGTATTCTGCCTCTGCTGGACGGCGAATGGTTTCGCGGTACGCCACCTGTGGCTTGCCCACGTTTGCCTCCACATTAAACTCGCGCTTCATACGGTCAACAATAATTTCGAGGTGAAGCTCACCCATACCAGCAATAATCGTTTCGAGTGTCTCTGGGTCGGATGATACGCGGAAAGTTGGGTCTTCATCGGAAAGCTTCTTCAGTGCCATGCCCATTCTCTCTTGGTCACCCTTTGTCTTTGGTTCTACACGCATTGCAACCACAGGTTCTGGGAACACAATTCGTTCGAGAACAATTGGATGATTCTCATCACACAGTGTGTGCGATGTCTTTGTATCTTTAAGACCTACCGCAGCTGCAATATCGCCTGCATACACTTCTGTCACTTCTTCGCGCTTGTCAGCTTGAAGACGGACGATACGGCCGAGGCGTTCCTTGTCGCCAGTTGTTGAGTTGTATATATATGAACCCGCTTTCACCACACCCGAGTAAACACGAAAGAATGTGAGCGCACCCACGAATGGGTCTGTCTGAAGCTTGAACGCGAGTGCACAGAATGGTTGGTCGTCTGCAGGAAGACGCACCTCTTCTGCATCTGTATTTGGATTGATACCCTTCTGTGGCGGTATATCAAGTGGTGACGGAAGATAATCAACAACCGCGTCGAGTACGAGCTGGACACCTTTGTTCTTAAGAGCAGAACCAGTCATCACAGGGAAAATCTTGTTATCAATTACCGCCTTGCGTAGAACGCGTTTGAGGTCAGCAACTGACGGTTCAGCACCATTGTCGAGGTAGGCGCCCATGAGGACATCATCGTTTTCAACAATTCTCTCAATCATTTCACCGCGTGCTTTCTTTGCGGAATCCAAAAGGTCGGCTGGAATTTCGTATGGAATCACATCCATACCCATATCACCTTCAAACTTGTATGCCTGCATTGTGATGAGGTCTATCACGCCAGCAAAGTTGTCTTCAGAACCAATCGGGAGTTGAATAGGAATAGCTTTTTTTGAAAGACGGGAGAGAATTGACGCATATGAGCGTTCGAAAGATGCCCCAGTGCGGTCCATTTTGTTGATGAGACATATACGAGGCACCAACGCTTCTTCAGCGTAACGCCAGTTCGTCTCTGACTGTGGTTCCACACCGGCAACGCCGTCAAATACCACTACTGCGCCGTCAAGTACGCGCAATGACCGTTTCACTTCAACCGTGAAGTCGATGTGTCCTGGAGTATCAATTATGTTGAAGCTGATTTTCTGAGCTTTATCCTTTTTGTCAGCAACATATGTCGGAGTCCAAAAACAAGAAATGGCCGCTGCGGTAATAGTGATTCCACGCTCGCGCTCCTGTTCCATCCAGTCAGTCACGGTTTCCCCTTCGTGCACTTCGCCAATCTTGTGGCTCATGCCAGTGTAAAAGAGAATGCGCTCAGACGTGGTGGTCTTTCCTGCATCGATGTGCGCAATGATACCGAAGTTTCGAGTGCGCTCTAGTGGGTACTCTCGTGCCATAAGTAATAGACTCCTAAGTTATTAATATTCCTCAATGTGACGACAATAAAACCCAGCACCACTTTCCGCTGTTATGTATACCAAACGATATTCGCTAAAAGCGTAGCGTATCAACTTCCCTATATAAATGGCAACCGAAAGTGGTGCTGGGTAAGTTCCGCTACTATAGAACAAATATGCCACTTCGGCAACTCAACCGTAACTGGGTTGCTTTTGGTAAGATTCTACTTATGGACACTCGGTGTCCATAAGTAGAAGAAAGTTGACGCGTCACCATCATCAAGGTTCGACCTTGATGATTGATTAGGTTACCTTGTCGAGATGCACAGAAAAACCGACGTTCAGAAGTGCAATCGGGGTACCAGTCGCTGTCGTCTCAAAGACGATATCATTTGCTTGAACAGTTTCGGAAATAAGGACTTTGAATTCAGTGAGGAGCCCTTGCCCATACTCATCGGTCACAACACGGAGCACGATGCGGTCGTTTGGTGTAAACTCGGAGACTTTGCGCAGTTCTTGGATACTGCGTATAAAGTCGCGTACCTCCCCCTTTCGCTTAAGGTCTTCCGTGATAACCCAATCGAAATCTGCTGATGGTTCTCCTTCTTCAACAATCTCCAGCACAACGGCCTCTACGTTGAGCTCGTCTTTCAGAATTGAAGCACACGCATCCCAATATCTTGGAGAAACGCCTGGGTGTGTAATGGTGAAGAGTGCGAGTGGCTGGCGCACCTTCATATTTTTTTGTGTACGGAGCATCAAACCCTTTGTTGCATAGGAACGAACATACGACATAGTCGCAATAAGTTCCAAGTCGACTCCGCCTGACATCGGCCAATCGGAAAGATGCACGCTCTCTGGGTCTGTTTCCGTCCGCACTCGCATAAAAAGGTAGTCTGCGTAAAACGGCATGACTGGCGCAATAACTTTCGATAGCTTGCGCAACACATACCGCATCGCTCCAAGTGCATGTGCTCTATCTTCCATATCTGCACTCTTGAATCTGTCGCGCGAACGGCGCGTATACCATGTTGAAAGGTCGTCAATAAAATCAGTAACGGGTTTCGTTGCTCTGTCGAGCTCATACCCCTCATACCCTGCTGTAACCTCTCCAATAAGCTCATGAAGTCGTGCATGAATCCACTTATCGAGAATGCTTGGTGATCCTTCGATAGTCGCGTCATGAGGCGCACTATCCTTGTATAACTCGTAAAATGTCAGCACATTTTCAAGGCGTCCGATATTCTTGCGAGAAAGTTCTGCGACGTTTTGTTCTGTAAAATTCAAATCCTCGCCTTTAATAATCGGGGACGAGAGTAAGTAAAAACGCAGTGTATCAGCGCCATAGGCATCTACAACCTCGAGCGGGTCTGGATAATTTTTTAATTTCTTTGACATCTTTTTACCGTCTTCCGCAAGTACAAGACCACTCACAATGACATTTTTGTACGGCGACATGCCAAAAAGTCCAACTCCGAGGACGAGTTGCGAGTAGAACCAGCCACGTGTCTGATCCACGCCCTCAGCGATAAAATCTGCGGGAAATCCCTTCCCTTCGCTTGGCTTAAATTCATCAGCGTGTTCAAACGGATAATGCACCTCTGCATATGCCATAGAGCCAGATTCATACCAGCAATCAAACACATCGGGGACACGAATGAGCTTCGTTCCATCTGCGTCAAATAGTTCAATCTCATCAATAAACGGGCGGTGGAAATCGAGTTCGTGTGCTCGATTTCGCGGGAGAGCAGGCACATGAAGCACACGCATCTCTGCATTGTTAAAACGCTTACCGTCTTCATCATGGTCAAATGCCTCGCTTAAATCAGACCCATGCGCTGCCGCCATTATCATGCGGAGCGGACTGTTGTGAGCGACAATAAGGATATTTTTACCTGCATATTTTTTCTCGTACTCAAAGAGCACTTCGCCAGCACGCTGTTTTACTTCGTTCCATGATTCCCCTCCTTTAGGCTTTCGAAGCGCCCAATCGACACCAACGCCAATGAGCTTGTGGTATTCGACCATTGTCGAACCGTCGTATTCACCCATCTGCACTTCCCCGAGCCTATCATCATAGACAATCATATCTCGTGAGATGCCCAGTACATCAGCGACACTCTCCGCTGTCATGCGCGTGCGCTCAAAGGGCGAAGCGATTATCACTTCAATGTTTTTTCCCATAAGTTCTGCCGCGCGTTGGCGCACTTGTATTGCCCCTTTCTCAGTAAGTGGGTTCTTTGCATCGCGCTTGGTGCTCGACATGCCAGTCACATTAGATTCTGACTCTCCATGCCGCATCAGAAAATACGTATTGGTCGACTCACGGGTGTGCGATTGCACATCGGCGAGCGAACCAATGATGCGGACTGCGCCTGTATGCGTGTTTCTCCATACAGGAATAGGTGCTCCCCAATATCGCTGGCGCGAAACAGACCAGTCGCGTACATTCTCAAGCCAATTTCCAAAACGAGCGCGCCCGATATGTTCAGGTACCCACTTTACAGTATCGTTTGCTGCTACGAGTTCATCACGTATTTGTGTTGCACGAACAAACCACGAATTTGTCGCATAATTGAGGAGAGGAGTATCGCAACGCCAGCAGTGCGGATAGCTGTGGGTGATATTCTCCTTCTTAAAGAGAAGTCCTTTCTGTGCCAACAGTTTTACAATTCCGATATCCGCTTCAAGGTGCGACACGCCGGTTGCTTCGTCATCCTTCGGCTTCACCGGCGTTCCCGCGAAATCATGCACAAATGCCATAAAGCGCCCATCATCAGCAACGTGGTGCACGATGGGAACACCCTTATCTTTTGCAAGTGCCATATCTTCCTCGCCGTATGCGGGAGCAATATGCACAATGCCAGTACCGTCTTCGAGTGTCACATACGGTGCGTGGAAGATTTTCCACGCATGTTTGAAATCACCTTGAATTGTGCCAAGGGATGCTATTTTTCCCGGACTATAGTAATTAAAAGGTGGTTTGTATGATTTACCAACGAGGGCTTTTCCCTTCATATCTTCAAGAACGGTAATCAATCTATCGCCAAACTCGTACCGAGCGAGACCATCAGAACTTGAAACAGTTTTGTACTTCTCTAAAATATTCTTCGCAAGAATAACTGTTTCAATTTTTGTATCACTCTGTGGCAATAGTGGAACCGCACGCACTTTCACGTAGTCATAGTCCTCATGCACAGCTACCGCCATATTGCCTGGGAGTGTCCATGGCGTAGTTGTCCATGCGAGGAGTGATGTTCCAGGCTCATCGACAAGTTCAAGTTTTACCGTCACCGCTATATCTTTAATATCTTTATACCCCTGATTCACCTCAAAGTTTGAGAGTGTCGTGCCACAACGCGGGCAGAGGTGCATGGACTTAAAACTCTCGAACACAAGCCCTTTGTCATAGAGCGCCTTGAAAGACCACCACACACTTTCCGTGTACGTAGAATCCATCGTTCTGTAGTCATCCTCCATATCGACCCATCGTCCGAGACGAGGGATGATTTGTTTCCAGTCATCTGCATATTCAAGTACAGCTTCGCGTGCAGCGTTGTTGAATGTTTCAACGCCAAGTTCTTCGATTTCGCGTTTTGTCTTTATATTGAGCTTTGCCTCAATTTGGTTCTCAAGTGGTAAGCCATGACAGTCCCATCCCCACCTACGACGCACGCGGTACCCCTGCATGGTGCGATAGCGTGGAATTGTATCCTTAATTGTACCGGCGAGAATATGCCCGTGATGAGGGAGTCCTGTGGCAAATGGTGGGCCATCGTAGAAGACAAATTCACCTTTTGGTGCATCCTTTTTTAGACTCTTTTCAAAGATGTGTTCCTTGTTCCAAAAATCAAGCACTGCTTCCTCACGGAGTGCCAATTCACTTTTCTTATCCTTCTTCTTTTCCGTATCTGCCATAGTAGCCCCCATACTAGCAGGTTCAAAGCCCTACATCAAAAAAACGGCACCGCTTGCGCAGTGCCGTATCATGAGTTTCAAATCACATGCCGAATTGCCTTCGAGAGGCTATCGGCTTGGCTATCCTGATTTGAATGAATTTTGTGCGGCATTGTTTTACCGTCACAAGAAAGGGTAACTGTTTTACCTGCAAGTTTTTTGATGGTCGCAATACCCATCAAATCAGTGAGGATTTGATCAGCAATATTTGCTGGTTTTTTCCCCTCAACTTCATAGTCATGCTCAAATGAACGGCCACATTCTACCCGCATTTTCTTCATCGTAACCTCCGCAAATGTTCTCGGAACAACTTAGTCCCCCCACAGGGTACTCCTCTCAAGAAAAAAATCAAGAAAAGGCCCGAACAAAGTTCGAGCCTTTTAAGAGTGGCACTCAGCACATGAGCGCCAATTCTTCTGTTGTTAGCGTTTTTGGTTTTGGTTTATGGTTGCCAGCCATTCTTATAATCCTGGCAAGAGTTGCCGCGAGCTCAGTTTCTTCAGTCGAAACCTGAAACTTATGTCGTCCGATCGGAGTGTCCAATATACCGGCATCTACCCTCGTTGCTGCGTACGCAAGATCGTTCAGCCGCGTTTTGATAAGTTTTGCTGCAATGTCGTGTGAACAGTGTGCAATTTCATCGAAAGGCGGCAGCCCAATTTCTACCTTTGCATCATGGATGTAAATGGTGAGTACGTTATTACGCTTCTTTGGTTTAAATCCCTTTTTCAATTCTCAATCCTCGCATTGTTGAACCGTCTGTTGCGCAATGTAAACGATTTAGAAAAAAAATGCAACCTGTGGATAAATTTTGAATGAAAAAGAGCTCGTTGTGCACGAGCTCTTAAACAAATTAAGTGATGGTTCACGCGTACTGCGGAGCAATGCCGTGCAATACTCTGAGGACATCTTTTGAAATGAGCTTCAGCTTGCGCTGATATCTCACCGTCTTATCACCCGAGGACGAAATAATGTGAACAACTGCGCCATACTGATGTTTTAACCAGCGGCGTATCATGCGTGCAATACCCAAAGCCATTTGTTTGAGTATGGGTTCACTTCCCAATCGGGGAATCTCCCAATCGTAGTCATAGTTTCCTGCTTTGATATGAACAGGATAGGTATTCTGAGAATGGTGAAGAACTGCGTCTGGCCTAAAACTGGAACGGTCGATTGCCTTCTTCTTCGTAGACCTTACAGGCGGTGGGAGCTTCCGTACCCTCAAAGAACTTTTTTTCATTCAGTCTCTCCAGTAAACAGGACACTCTAGGTGTACCATACCTAGCCTAAAACAAAGTGCCTGCATGCGCAAGAGAGGTTTGGTAACTACATCCGTTCAGGAGCCTTGATGCCAAGCGTACGGAGTCCGTTTTTAAGAGTTAATTTTACAGCGTTTGCTAGCATCAATTTGTACGGGGCATTGGTATCTGATACGTCAGCGATTCGTTCGTTCGCATAAAAAGCATTGAATTCGCTCGCGAGTTCAATGAGATACGTCACCACGTGGTGCGGTTCTCGCTCTGTCGTTGCGTGCAGTACCACTTCAGGGAATCGATACAGCATTCGTTCTAGTATGTATGGTTGCAGAGGCGAAGCATCAGCGCTCTCGCGAATTCCTGCGTTGTGTGCCTTTTCTACTACCGATGCAATGCGTGCGTGCGTGTACTGCAAATACGGTCCTGAGTCACCTTCAAATGAAATTGATTTTTCAAAATCAAATATGATGTCCTTGCCTGCACCGCTTCTGAGGATTGCGAATTTAATCGCACCCACAGCAACGTCTGTCGCTACGCTTTCTCTGTTTTCAATGTCAGTATCGCTCATTACGGCAAGAATCTTTTCTTTCACAGTACCAATCAAATCGAGTGCCGGAATGACATTCCCTGTGCGCGAAGACATTTTTCCTTCAGAAAGACGGAGCATACCATTTGGCACAAATTCCACATGCCCCGCAAGTTCTGGCAAAACATCGCCCGCTGCAGCAGAGATTACTTTGAAATAGTCTCGTATCTCGGCTCCCGCCACTGTAATTGAGCGTGTAAATGGCCACCAATCATACTTGCACTTCATGAGCCCTATGTCCTTTGCTTCGTATGTCGGAAGCCCTTCTGCATTTATAAAGACACGCGTATGAAGTCCCACTTTTTCTCCTCTGTATATCACTGCTCCATCGCTCTCCTCAAACACGTCACCGATATGGGTACGAACTATTTCTGCTCCAACTGGACCAGTGACGCTCTCAAAGAAAAGGTGTTCGAACGTTGTTCCAATAACACGGTATGCTTCTTCGAAATATTCGAGCGATATTTTTTTCCCAAGGTCATACAGCGCATTTACCTCTCCATCACTGCGCTCATAGATAGCCTTATTCAGTACTTTAATTTTCTGCGCATCATCTTCAGATTCTTCGAAAAGTGTTGCACCTTTTGCGTATGCTTTGCCTAAATCTTGGGCCGTGAGTTTAGAATCTTTTGTAAATCCAAGAACTTGAAGACCGTACATCGCTTTTGCTACGTGCATGCCAACGTCACCCTGAAACGTAACCCTTCTCACCTCCGCTCCGCTTGCCTCCATGAGGTACGCAATCGACTCACCAAGTGCGTTCGGAACCAAGTGGCCAATATGCAACTCCTTAAATGGGTTTGGGTCTGTATGCTCTACTATAATGCGCTCATTTTTATAGAGAGTGTTCTCGCCCCACCGCTCGTTTTGTGTAACTGCCCGAGCTACACTGTCTCGCAAAAAATTCCTTGAGAGCGTGATATTTATAAATCCTGGTCCTGCGACACTAACTCCCAGGATTGCATCATGCCTTTGAAAGTAGGCTGTGATTTTATCTGCCACAGCGCGAGATGACTCGCCGACAGATTTTGAGAGTACCAATGCGACGTTTGTCGCATAATCACCGTGAGACATATCACTGGGGTGTTCGAGTACGAAATCACACGGTGGGTACCCTGCGCTCGAGAGTGCCTCAGTAATAAGTCCTTTCACGGTATCTTGGATTTGAGTCATTCCCACTAGCATACGAAAAAAAACGTCTCTGCGCGAGCGGAGACGTTCTTTAATTGATGTGCTCAGCATCTTTCTTTATGGGTTGGAACTTCAAGGTATATCCGGATTCGCCCCCAGGGAGCAAAACATGGAACACATCGAATCTGTACCCCTTTTCATAGACGTCGAGCGTCACAGTGTGGTGCAACTGTGTGGCAATTTTAAGTGAATGTGTTGGATACCACGCGCACCGAGTGAAAAACCAATATGCTACCGATCGCATATTTTTCCATTTATTCTGTACGTTTGTAACTTCAGATATTTGCGAGAGTGAGCACACTACTGTCTCTGCTTTCTCAAGGACATCCTCAAGCGTTTGCATTGGCTTTAGGAGCGGAACAAAATCGCTCTCATAAACCGTGCGGAGCCGTGCCTCAGCCGGTACACAAAGCATGCAGACTGACAAAAAGACTAGTACAAAAAATGAACGACGCATGGCAACCTCCTTCCACTTAACGTTCTACTTACAACACTACTCCTATGTTCTTTTTCTGCAAAGGATAGGGCTGTGAATATTACAGTCTAAATATCGACGCGTGTCACAATCGCAGAAGGAGTCTCATTGGTATTTACAGTAAAGACGTCCCTGCCGACGACCTGTCCACGTTCAGTCTCGACCGAGCATCGCCATCTGCCCGCTTTCGCGGTCTCAATATATGTCTGCCCACGGTACCCATCGGCACGACCGCCAGATATGGCATACGGGATTCGCGCATGAAAAACCCAGTTGCCTGCCGTAGCATCAAAATATTCCCAACGATGATACACCGTTGTTGTAAGGCGAAGTGGCGCATATACCGATGCGTAGCAGAAAACGCGCCCACCCTGTGCAAGGTGAAATATACTGTCAGATTCTTTCCAGAATTCGTACCACGCACCCTGCTCAAAGGACAATTTATAACTGTTGTCGTTCAACTTTTCAACGCTGTGATAGACTCCAATTGCTTTGAGAGAGAGTGGAATCGGTGGAATAAGGTTTGCAAAATAGAGTCCGTTCAATCCGCAGTAAATCATTCCGATTGAGAAAAATACCGCGCGTGTATTGAGCGCCATAAAATTGGGCACAATGCGATAGAGCACTCTTATAAAGAGCATCATTATCACGAGCGCTCCCAATCCGCTGGCGATAAAAATTCCATCACCCATTTTCCCGAGTACGACCGGCACAATAAGCGCCGCATATGAAAAGAGTCCTACGAAAAAAACTGAGAGATTGAAAACGAGTCGTTGCGCACGTTTCTTTATCAGTTCATTTCCAAGGATAATGGCAATGATGACAAGTAGGTACGGCCAGCTCGTAAACCACGAGCCCGAACGACTGTAGAACACCAACACTCCGCTCATCAAGCCTCCAAATGTGTACTGAATAACGAGCGGTGCAAATCGTTCTGCGCTTTTCGTAAATCGTTCTGATAATTTATCAGACGCCCCTAAGTACATATACAGAATCCCGCCCATTGCAATGATGAGGTAGCTTGCAAGAAGTACGTTGTCAAATAATCGGTCAATCCTAACGAGAGTAAGATTATCTACAACGAACCCTAATATAAATGCAACAGTAAGAAGATGGTGTTTTATAGGTGCAACAAAATCCTCAATTGCTTTACGCATGTCAAAAGAATACAGCAAACGGTTCACAGTTCACAGTGTGCTCGCGCACTTATAATCCGAGCGCTTTTATGACATCAGTATGTACCTTGTCGACACTTTGTGTAGCGTCGATGATGACGTGCGGGTAGTCGGTGATGTGTTTTTTGTATCCCTCAAGGACACGTTCGTGGAACGCTATTTTTTCCTCTTCAAAACGATCAAGCTTTTTTGCCGCCATTGTACGCTCGATACCAACAGCAGGTGGGCAATCTAGGAAAAGCACGAGGTCTGGCGTCACACCTTCGTTCGCAAATGCACTCGCATCTTTCAAAAAATCGAGGAAATCTTGACGTGAACGTCCATACACTTGATACGCAATCGTTGAAAGATCAAATCTATTTGATATGACAGTCTTTCCAGCATTAATTGCGGGTTTAACCTTTTCTGTCACCATCTGCGCTCGTATCGCAAGATAGAGCAACATCTCAGTGGGGCGTGCAACATGTTTATCAAAGAGCACCATATTTCTCAATTGTTCACCGATTACTGTTGACCCGGGGTCACGCACAAAAACATAGTCATCGGGATTGACCTTAGCTTTCAACAAATCTATCTGGGTATCTTTCCCCGCTCCATCCCCTCCCTCAAATACTATAAATTTGCCTTGTGAAATATGCATCATTGAAACTGCTACTCTGTGGTTATACCATCAAAGTGCTCCTTGCTCGCTTCCGCAACTGATTTCGTGTGCTGTATTGTTCCCTCTTTATGATGCGCGGGCGCATAGAGGGTGTAAAGCCTGAGCGACTCTGTCGAAGACGTATTGATGATATTATGTCGTGCCCCTTCTGGAACAATAATCGCATCGCCATCTGCAATAGAATGAGACACACCGTCAATCACGACCTGTCCCGCGCCACTTTCAACACGAAAGAATTGGTCGGTATCAGTGTGTGTCTCAAGTCCAATCTCTTCGTTTGGCAACAGACACATCAACACGAGCTGACTATGTTTTCCTGTATAGAGAACGTGTCTAAAATCGGTATTTGCTTCTGTCTTTCTTTCAATATTATCGATATATCCTTTCATAGAAAATATTATTTTATATAGATAGTTGCGAGTACACCTAGCGTCACGAGTACCCCACCAAGCACATTACCGAGGTTAGGTTTCTCAGCAAGAAACACAAAGGCAAGAACGATAGTGAGTGCAATACTTAATTTGTCTATAGGTGCGACACGTGACACTTCTCCGAGCTGGAGCGCCTTGTAGTAAAAGAGCCACGAGAGCCCCGTTGCAAGTGCCGAGAGAAAAATAAAGATATATGAATACTTCGATATCTTAAACATATCCCCCGCATTTCCTTGAAACCAGACAAGACTCCATGCAAAAATCACAATCACAATGGTACGCAGTGCAACTGCGAGATTACTATCGACGCCTTTAATGCCAATCTTGCCAAAAATCGCAACGAGCGATGCGAAAAATGCAGAGAGTATCGCATATGTTGCCCAATTCATATATTTGCATTGTACCACTCAACCACTCATCTTAAACAAACACATCCGGCACTGGATGCTTCATGCAGAGATTTTGGATTTCTTCCTTAATCTCTGCCTTTTTTTGCGCATCATCCTTGTTGCGGAGTGTATCAATCATGAGTTCTGCAATACGTGCTGCTTCCTTTTCTTTCATACCGCGCGTCGTCATCGCAGGGGTGCCAAAACGAATGCCTGACGGGTCCATCGGAGAACGCGTATCATCCGCAATCGAATTCATATTGAGAGAGAACCCGACTTCATCAAGTACTGTCTGCGATTCTTTTCCCGATACACCAAGCGAACCGAACACGTCAGCGAGAATGAGGTGGTTTGAAGTACCGCCCGTTATCATGCGCACACCCTCTCGGCGGAAAATTTCTTCCATCGCTTTTGCATTTTTTAGTATTTGCTCTGTGTACGTGTGGAATACTGGACTAAGTGCTTCCTTGAACGCAACGGCTTTTCCAGCGACAAGGTTCATGTGTGGACCACCTTGAAGTCCGGGGAATACTGCCTTATCAATCTTTTTTGCATAGTCTTCGTTTTCTCTCGTCAAAATCATCCCGCCACGTGGGCCACGAAGTGTTTTGTGTGTCGTGGTTGTTATCACATCAAACCCGTCATCAAACGGATTCTTTGCCGACTTCCCAGCAATGAGGCCTGCGATATGCGCCATATCAGCAACAGTAATAGCACCAACTTCTTTTGCAATATCAACAAACTTTTTATACTCGAGCTCGCGCGGGTACGCGGAAAATCCTGCAAGAATCATTTTGGGCTTTTCGCGGAGCGCTGTTTCGCGGAGCTCATCAAAATCAATCTCCCCTGTCTCAATATTTTTCATCTTGTAACGCACAAAGTTGAATACCTTTGCGATAGCTGTCACAGGATGTCCGTGCGTGAGGTGTCCGCCGTGTGAGAGGTCCATACCAAGGACAGTGTCCCTTGGTTCGAGTAGTGCAAAATACATGGCGACGTTCGCAGGAGCACCAGAGAGTGGCTGAACATTTGCAAACTTCGCGCCAAATAGTTTTTTTGCACGTTCCTGCGCTATCACTTCCACTTGGTCGGTAAATTCCTGTCCGCCATAATAGCGTTTTCCTGGATATCCTTCGGAGTATTTATTTGTAAAGACAGAACCATTCGCTTCGCGTACTGCGCGCGACACGTAGTTCTCACTTGGCACAAGCTCAAGGCCTTTTATTTCACGCTCCTCTTCTCCGACAATAGTGTTATAGACTTCCTCGTCCTGCTTTTGGATGAATTCGTATTCATCATTAGTTGTCATATTCATAGTGAAAAAATTAAATAACCGTTAGTAACAATCACATTAATTTTTCCGTCGCTAAATCATAGTATGTTCAGTTTACCACCTTACTATTCAACCTTCTAGAGCGTGTCTTGAAAGATTCTATTCGAGGCGCGAAGGAATGAAAACCCGAGTCGTATAATCATACCGTGAGGTATAAATGACGTACGCAACAATGAAGATGGACTTTTTAGGCACGCGTTACTTTTTTTGCCTTTTCAGTAAAGCCCCCAATATTTGCAATCTCCCCCTTAATCGAATCATGCGACTGGTACCCTTCGAGCGTAATATCTACTGCAGTAAAACTATCTATATCTGTAATTTCTGGATTTAATTTCACCTGTGGGAACGGCAACGGCTCTCGTTCAAGCTGTTCTTTTACCTGCTCGAAGTGATTGGAGTAAATGTGAACATCACCGAGGGTATGGACGAATTCGCCTGGTGGAATTTTTGTCACGTGCGAAACCATGAGAAGTAGCAGAGCGTAGCTTGCGATGTTAAACGGCACGCCGAGAAAAAGGTCGCCTGAGCGTTGATAGAGGCCGAGATTTAATTTCCCATTCGCAACTTGAAACTGAAACATCGTATGGCAAAACGGAGGTACGTGTGATTTCTGTCCTTCGGACGCCATCTCATAAATAAAATCAGGGTTCCACGCGCTCACGACGTATGACTTACGATCTGGTTTTTTCTTTAATCCTTCAATAACCCACGCGAGTTGGTCGATTTCTCGGCCATCTTTTGCGGGCCATCTCCTCCACATGCGTCCGTAAATGGTGATGAGGTCAGCATACTTTGTAACAAACGCATCTGAGGCGGGTAGTGTTGTTAGTTTTTCTATAAAAAGTTCTTGGGTCAAACCTTCTTTTTTCTCGTCATCTGACGCCCACATTTGATAGTGCTTCCACGCCCATTCATCCCAAATGTGATTGTTTACATCAAGCAACGGTCTAATATTTGAGCTTCCTGAAAGAAACCAGAGCAACTCAGTGACAATCCCCCGCCAAAACGTTTTCTTGGTCGTAAGTAGCGGAAAGCCATCGCTTAAATCAAAGCGCATCTGTCTGCCAAACACTGACCGGATAAAAGGGGGTTTTTCACCTTTCTTTTTGTACTCTTCGAGAATGACATCATTGAAAAACAATTCCTTATCCGCGCCATTCTCTAGAATGTCGCGACAGAGGTCTAGGTATTGTTGTTCAGGATGAATCTTGCTCATATAACTAAATTATCTCTTCTTGCCGCGAGATAATGGGCCACGCTTTGGTGGTACATACCCGCGGAGGTTGTCTGTCGAGTACCTTCCAATCGCTTTGTAGTTTCGTTTTGTCTCACGGGAAAGAGTGCTGAAGGTGAGCTGTGCGATTTCCATCCCAGGGCGAAGAATGATAGGCACGTTATTGAGGTTGCAGAGTTCAAGGGCAATATTGAGGAAATGGCCTGGATTCACAAGAGACGCTGAGTTGTGCACCAAAAGGCCGATACGCGCGAGCGAAGACTTACCGTTTACCTCAATCATGTACTTGTCTGAACCGAAGAGCTCTTTGGAGTATCCTAAAATAGAAACACCTGGGTGCAGTACAAACGACTCGCCGTCCGGTATGTCTATCTCTTTTGTCTTTGGGTAAATGCCTCGCACAGGGTCTATGACAGTCGTCGTGTGTGCATCATTGATGATGAATTTATTGCCAAGGCGAATATCATAACTCGCTGGCTGAAGACGTTTGCGGTCGTATGGCTCGAGGGTAATCTCGCCGTTCTTGTGTGCCGCCTCGATATCTACATCTGAAAGAAACATAAATAAATGATTATTCAATAACAAAAACCTTCTCTGTACCATAGTACTCTCCCCAATGTGAGTTGTAATGTGCGAACATCCGCTCCAATCTATCTTGTGCAAGTTCCTTAACGCCAAGCTCGTGCATCAGCACCTCAAGTTCTGCACGTGCTGGCACCGCCATCGCTTCGTCTGGCACGACCTTCTCGAATTCTGCCAGATACCCATACCCAGCATTTTTGTCGAGACACACTGTAATACCCTTGTAGTCGTACTCTTCTCGCTCCCGTGACCATTTAGCCTGATACACAAAACCTGCATCCATAACTTTTTTATCAAGTGCGGCAAGTGGAATTTGAACTGGTTCTTCAAATTCAAGACGAGAAACAGTATTTGAGCTTGTACCCTCATCTATAGATGCTTTTAAAACAAGAAACACCGAGTCATTTTTTTGTCGCGTGCGTACAGAAAAATTCTTTCCTTTTGCAACCATTTTCAAAAACTTGCCCCGGGCGTCTTCTGCGAGTAAGTCTTTTGTAATTTCAAAAAGTTTGGCAATATCTCCTCCTTCAAAATAGTGGTTGAGCTGTTTATTTTTTGAAACAAGTTTCGTGTTCGGGTCTATATCCATCATCTTCTGCTTCAGCAAATCTGCGTTGATTTTTTCACCGAGGAGGGTTTTTATTTCAATTTCATAGTGCGCCATATAGAATCTGATTCAAAAATAAACGCTTACAGAAAATTGAAATTGCTTGGCTTCTTCGACATGTATGACATGGCTACGACTTGTTGCTCGCGTTCATCAGACATGTCTGCTTCACACTCCGCACCTTCGTCTCGCACATGTCATCCCTGTCTCGGGAATGCCATTATTTTCTGAATCCGATTCTTCCATTATATCGCGCGCGTCATATTCGAACAAAGGAGACGCCTATGCCTTTTAGTGTCATAATATCCCGCATGCAAGAACCCGTTTCAAGAGCCAAAGTATGTATAGTGGTAGCCCTAAGCGGAGTACGGCGTGCTATTGGAAAGGAGGGCAAACTGCTCAGTCATATTCCCGAAGACATGAAACATTTTAGGGCACTTACTATTGGCCACCCGGTGATTATGGGGCGCAAGACCTTCGAGTCAGTGGTGTCGTATATCGGCAAACCTCTTCCTGACCGCACAAACATTGTTGTCACCAGGAATCCTGACTTCTCCTACCCTGGGGTTGTTGCTCTGTCATCACTTGATGAAGCGCTCGCATACGCTCACACACTCGACACTGACGAAGTCCACATCGGAGGCGGGTCAGATATTTATACCCAAGCACTTCCTCAAGTTGACCGTCTCTACCTCACACTCATTGATGATGAACCAGATGCTGATAGTTTTTTCCCACACTATGAAGGTGAGTTCACAAAAATTATAGACAAAGAAAAACACGAGACCGCAGACGGTCTCGCGTATGAGTGGGTGACGGTTGAACGGGAATAGAAAAAGCAGGGTGTTGAAACCCTGCCTTGTTTTTGTCACTGCCAACCTGTGGCAGATTTGATTGCTTCAAGTTCAGCAAAGAATTTGGACGGGTCGCGCATGCCATCCATCAGGATTTCTGCCTCCGCAAGGCTGCTCACCCATGTGATATCTTCAATGTCCTTATGGACTGTGCAAGCAAATTGATGCTTCACACACATTTTCGTAAAGATGAGAAGTTTCTTTTCCTCCTCCACTTCATGTAGGTGATCTTTACGTTTCATTGGAACCATATGTGAATGATGCCCAAGAATGACGCACGATTTCATCACGAGCGCTAATTCATCGCTCGGTATGTTAAGCTCGTGCTCAAGAAGTGAGCACGACGCAATAAATGGAGTCTCGTCTTTCGCGTATTCCCCTTGCGGTAACATAAATGGACCGCCTTTTGAGTGCTTCACAAGAAGCGTGCTCAAAGTCTTACCACTCAATGTACCGCCCTCGGTTTGACACACAATTGTGGCCACACGGACAGGTTGTTCATTTTTACGAAAACGTTCAACGGTATTGTGAATAGTATCTTCCTGAACTGCCCTTAACGACCTAACAAAGCCGTTTGCTGTAGAAGCTTTCTGCTGCTGTAAAGAACTCATCGGCGCATCTCCCTTTTGTTTGGCCAAATATGACTGTACAAAGAAAACAAAAAACACGCAAGAAGGAAATTCTTGCGTGTTGCTACTCAAGTGCGAACTGATTGGGTGACTCGGTGTAAAATTTCTTCTTGTTCGTGAGACGTGAACCTACTAAAAACTTTTTTATCCTGAAGCAACTTGCCGACAAACTGACCATCTTTGTAGCCCATAATTGTTTTGAGGAAAAGCGTCCGCTCGGCTCTACACTTTAATGCTGCGTGCGGCCACCAGATTCCTCTTCCTTTGTTTTTTTCATACAGCACTCCATGCTCGCCAATGAGGTGTCTCATCGGTGCCTTGAGCACGATATCGAGCAACCATTTTCTCACTGGCAGATATCCTCTGCGACCTAGAAAAACAGCGAGCAGACGAATGGCGTGCAAAAAGCTGATTCTCTTTTCGTACGCAACTTGAATTTTACGAACGTCTTCAGAATTGAGAAGCTTGCTCACACGCAGGAGCGAGTTTGGCGACCCTCTCGCAAAGATAGCGGCGACGAGGTCCTTTCGCTCCTTACTATTGCTATAGATTTTGTTTTGAAACGCCGTTACTTGCTGACTAATGGTTGTACATGTAACCTGCACCATGATATTCCTCCGCAAAGAACCTCAACTCGGATACCAAGTGAAACAGTACAATAAAAAACTCCGCGTCACAAGACGCGGGGGTTTTTGTTTCAAAATATTTCCGAACGTAGTTTCTGCGAGCTTTGCTTAGAGAAGCCGTAAATCTTACAGATTCTATTCAGGTTGTATGATATTTTTCGTTACCTCAAAATATCGACACCTCCAGAAATGCCACTCATTTCAGCCTTGTCGACATTTATGGTGTTTCACCCAGAAATGTCAGGCAAGGTCCGTAAACATCAAAATTATTTGATGTTTAGCCTTACAGGAACAGTACACCGTGTGGATACTTTCTTTGCTTCGCAAGAAAGATATCTCGCACGGTTCGTTGATATCAAGATTACTTGATCCATTCCTTACAGGAACAGTACACCGTGTGGATACTTTCTTTGCTTCGCAAGAAAGATATCTCGCACGGTTCGTTGATATCAAGATTACTTGATCCATTCCTTACAGGAACAGTACACCGTGTGGATACTTTCTTTGCTTCGCAAGAAAGATATCTCGCACGGTTCGTTGATATCAAGATTACTTGATCCATTCCTTACAGGAACAGTACACCGTGTGGATACTTTCTTTGCTTCGCAAGAAAGATATCTCGCACGGTTCGTTGATATCAAGATTACTTGATATCAACGCCCATGCTTCTTGCCGTTCCGGCGATGATTTTCATTGCGGCTTCGACATCGTTTGCGTTGAGATCTGCCATTTTCTCTTCTGCAATTTCACGGAGCTGAGCTGAGGTCATTGTACCCACCTTCACAGATGGCACCTTGCCGGAACCCTTCTCCTTGCCAATCTTTTTTAGGATAAGGCCAGACGCTGGAGACACCTTCATGACGAAATCGAACGTACGGTCTTCATACACTGTAATTTCAACTGGGATGATGTTGCCCATTTTGTCGCGAGTCTTCTCGTTGAACTGGTTCACGAACTCACCGATATTGATACCGGCCTGTCCAAGCGCAGGACCAACTGGAGGCGCCGGGGTCGCTTTGCCCGCAGGAATCTGGAGCTTCAGCTTCTTAGTTATTTTTTTAGCCATATTGATTGTGGGATTACTATACCTATATTTTCTTTACTTGCAAGAAGTCGAGCTCTACTGGAGTCTCTCGGCCGAACATCGAGACGAGAACTTTAACCTTTCCACGGCGCTCATCTATTTCACCGATCTTGCCTTCAAGTTCACGGAACGGACCGTCGTTGATGATAACCAAATCGTCTACCATGAGGTCTACTTTGTGTTTGACGACATCTTCCTTCATGCGTCCCATGAGCTCATCGAGTTCTTTTGGAGAGAGTGGTACGGGTTGTGTACCGCTACCGACGAAGCCTGTCACGCGGGGTGTATTACGGACTACGTACCATGAGTCGTCAGTCACAATCATATCCACAAGTACGTACCCTGGGTAAATGCGCTCTTCTTCAGTGACGCGCTTTCCCCCTTTAATGCGAATTTTCTTTTCTGTCGGAACCACTACATCGAAAATCCTATCCTGCATTCCGAGCGATTCGATACGCTGCTTGAGGTTACGAGAGACAGCGTTCTCATAGCCTGAGTATGTGTGAATCGCGTACCAATGACGCTCTTGTGAACCAAGTTGTTTTGCCATAAAAATGAAGCGTTACTGGCTATTAATGAGCCACTGGAGGCTTGAGGTAAAAATGAAGTCAGCGAATCCTAGAAAAAGCGAGACAATAATAGAAACAACAACCACCACAATCGTGTATGTTGCTGCTTGGCGCTGGGTTGGCCATGAAACGTGCGCAAGTTCTGCACGTGAATCCTTCAAGTATTGGATGAATTTTTCCATATAATTTGTTTGAGTTAGTACGCACTATTTTTTACCTCAGTGAAGAATACTCCTCTTTTGGTCAAAAATAAAACGCCTCGAGGGCGATACGTACATAGTATCAGAGATTGCCACATTGTCAAAAAACCCGCCTGTGGCGGGTTTTTTGACAATGTGGCTTAAGTGTCTAGCGAACTTCGTAGTTCAAAGTCACGTTTGAGATAATCTGGTTTTCGCCCGATGGGATAGACGGCGCGACAGATGCACGCTCCATGGCGTCGCCCCCATAGCTCATACCCTTGTCGTACATAGGCATTGGGTATCCGCCGTTTTCATTCTCCCAGTAGCTTGTCATGCGTACGAGTCTCACGCCGAGTTGAGTTGCAAGCTCTTCAGCCTTTACCTTCGCGTCTGCGATAGCTTTTTCGCGTGCCTCAGCTTTCAACTTCTCATCGTCATCAATTGTGAACGTTGGACCGTACACATTCATACCACCGTTTTCAGTAATACCTGTAAAGATATCACCCACTGTATCTGTTTTACGAACCTTTACTTCAACTGACTGATTGAGCGTATAGCCAACGAGATTCTGCTTTCCTGGGGGACAGCTCCACTGAGTACAAATACCTTGCGTATACTCATACTTTGGTTGGAGGCTATAGTTCGAAGTCTTGATATCCTTTTCTTCGATACCTTTTTCTTTCAAAAATTCCATAACTTTATTTACTGCCTCTGCACCCTTCTGTTGTGCGGTTGTAGCATCCACTTCCTCAGCAGTTACAGAAAAACTAAAAGTTGCGATATCTGGCTTGGCAAAAATTTCACCCTTGCCTGTTACTGAAATGTTTGTTGGACCCCCAAAAACGTACTTTGCCTGCTTAAGAGTGAAATAACTATATGAAGCGAGCGCGATCACACCGAGCACAAGCACGAGCAGTGTGAGAGCTTTAAATCGCGAATCGTTCGCCCACTGACTAAATCCTGGCATAAAATGTTAATGACTATAAAATGAATAATGCCCTTCTAGTATAACAATTAAAAATTCGTCTAGCGAGTACCGCACACAGCCTTAAATTCAGCCATATCTTCTGCGGAAAGCGTCATTTCTGCCTGTTGCCCCTCCATGAGGCGATACATGATTGATTTCGGATTTTCGACATGACCTAGAGAAAGCGAGTGGCCGAACTCGTGTGCGAGAACCAAGCGAAGCTCGCGTCCTGAGTCATATTGATAGATGTTGATTTTATTCCCCTCAAAATCACCCTGTGTGAACTCTTCACCATCTCCAAACTGAGAGTTAAAAATCTGCACTTCGTTATTATAGTCCGTAATGACGCTCGAGCCTTTCTCACCAAGCGCGTTGATTTGCCTTGCAAGAGAATTCATAGTGTCTGCTCGCTTATTGAGCGCGGTATGTTCTGTATTTAAAGCATTTTTATCAGCGGTAAGTCGTTCAAATACATCTTCTGGCGCGCCTCCCTTTTTATTCCATTCTTCGACTTCATCGTTATGGCTCTTGAGGCGTACCTCATACTCTTTTGATTCTTTTACGTATGTAGCTTTCAATGACTCATATTGATCGCGCAAAGCGCTATACTGTTCGCGTATTGACTCGCTCGTTGCTGCCTTCTCCTCTAAATCACTTTGCACTGTATGCACTTCGTTTGTGGTTTCTTGACGGTTGTCATATATAAAATGTATTTTGAAAGCAGACCCTTCAGTGTATGAAAAAAGGTTTTTTCCGGTTGCATCTTCCCAGATTGATTCGGCATCGTTTATTGCTGCGCGTGCCTCGTCTCTGGAAAGCTTAAACCGAGGGTCAATATCGCCGATATCGTATTTTACTGGCGTACGGCATACCGAGTAAACAACATTGTAGTATGCATACCCTCCAGCAAGCCCAAGCATAATAAGAAGCATAAGTGCGAACGGCCGAGAGACAGTTGGAGTGAACGAGAACATTCTCTAAGCCTACAACTATAGAGTGCGGGTGGTCAACCGCTCAGCGTATAGTGAGACGCGGTTTAAGCTTTTTTATCGCGAATCACATCATCTCCATACACCGATGCAAGGAGGTCAAGGTCTTTCTCGGTTGAGAGAAGAAGTTCAATATTTTTCTTGCGAAGCGCTTCGAGAATTGCAACGCCATGCTCATCGCCAACTACATCTCTGTAGTGAGCCTCGAACGCAGCAAAATCTTTTATGAAACAGTGTCCGCCAGCACCGCGCCCTGTCTTCCCAAGATGCGCAACCTGATGCACAGGCTTCAAGTGCGACGTGCCAATGCGCGGGTCCGCTGCCATATTCTCTGCTACAACATCCCAGTCTGCGCCATGCTTTTGCGCGAGGTCGTAGCCCAAATTTGAAAAAAGCACTTTCCAAAACAGAAATGCATTCGCGCCATATTTTGTGAGTTCAGCTTCTTCAGCCCGGCAAATCTTTTGATACGGGGCCTCTGGCAAAATCGCAAGTACGCGTTCTGCGTGTTTAGTATGCACTTGGTCCTCATGGACGAGTCCTATTATATTTTTATCCGGGTTATCGACATCGTGTCGCGCAGTAACTTCGCGAAGAAATTCTGGAGAGAAGAGCACGACGACGTCAGGATTTTCTTCCTGAATGGAACGTGTTGTTCCAGGAAGCACAGTCGATTTAATAACTGCGATTTTGCCTTTACCAATCAGTCCCACTGCTTCTCGCACAATACTGTCGTCAAAACGCCCCGCTGTCGTAGGTGTCGGTACTGCTACAAACACAATATCGCAGTCCGCAATCTGGCCTTTGTTTTCAATGTATTCTGGCTCTTTCCCGTAGCGAACCACAGGGAAACCGCGGTCTTCAAAATGGTCGGCGTAATGCCGACCTAGCCATCCCTGTCCTACAAATCCTATCTTTTCCATAAATACCTGTATTTGATTGTCAGAAAGTATAACCTAAGTTCTGTCTAGTTGGTTACTGTATTCCAAGATATTTATAATGACAAGTCTAAACATAAAGTATAACGAGATGAAGTTCGAGGCAGGTCAATTTTTTGTGACCAAGCGGTACACATAGTGCCGTGCAGAAACAAAAAATTGACATAACGAAGAATTTCGTTCGTTATACTTTATGTTTACCAGTCCAGGGCGCCGCCTGTTTTATATTCAGTAACGCGGGTTTCGAAAAAGTTCTTCTCCTTAGACGTATCAATAATCTCGCTCATCCATGGGAGTGGGTTCTTCTTGTTGTAGATTTTTGGAAGATTGAGTCGTTCAAGGCGTCGGTCAGCGATAAACTCCACATACTCTTTCACGGTCGTTGCGTTTAGTCCCAAGATACCGCGTGGAAGCGAATCATCAACGTAGTTGTGTTCGAGCTCAACAGCACGCCTAATTTTTGCGACGATATCTGCTTTGAACTCTTCCGTCCAAATTTCCGGGTTCTCAGAAATAATTGTGTTGATTAGGTCAACCCCGAACGCGAGGTGTACTGATTCGTCACGCAAGATGTACTGGAACTGTTCGCCCACGCCAACCATTTTCTTGTGGCGCAAAAGCGACAGCATCATCGCAAACCCCGCGTAGAAAAAAATTCCTTCCATGATAGCGTAGTAGCCAATGAGATCGTGGACAAACTTTTGCGTGTTCTCCGGACCATTTGTGCTGAAGTTTGGATCGAATACTGACTTTGTGATATCAACCACAAACTCATCTTTCTCTTTAATAGAAGGAATAGTGAGATACATGTTGTATATCTCGTCAGGGTCGAGTCCGAGTGTGTCGCAGCAATAGATGAATGTATCCGTGTGAATCGCCTCTTCGTACCCTTGGCGCAATAGGTACTGGCGGCACTCTGGGTTCGTCACATGGCGATAAATAGCAAGTACAATATTGTTTGCAGTAAGACTTTCCGCTGTCGAGAAAAAGCCGAGGTTCCACATAATCATACGACGCTCATCTTCAGAGAGCGCGCCAGGACCCTGCTTCTTCCAGAGCTCGATATCGAGTTGCATGGAAATCTCTTCTGGCACCCAGTTGTTCTGCACACCCGTCTTATAGTGAGTGCGTGCCCACGGATATGTCATCGGGAGGATTTTGTTGGGGTCAGTACCTGAATTGTTGATGATTGTCTTCTTCTTTTTGAGCTCCATACGCCGTGATATTAATTTATGAACTAATTCCTACACCATTATTGACATGACTCGCAAATTGCGTCTTCAGCGACATGGAGTTTGTATACTTTCTTTTCCTTCTCTACTGGTTTTGGTTTTGCAACAACAGCTACTCGTCCTGCTTCAATAACCGCTTGAGTCATTGGGGAAGGGGTTGAAATAGGCGATGGTACTCCAACCATAGTCTCTGAGAGCGGTGAGAGGGCTGGAGCCTTACCAGAGGCCGCTGAGTCCGTGGCATCGCGCGTTGCGCGCGTTTGCGTACCTTTCGCATCAATGGTTGATTTCTCAACCTGTGAGGCGCTCAGCGTGCGGAGGTAATACGTTGTCTTGAGACCCATCTCCCACGCATAGACGTAGAGATCTGAAAGCTCCTTTCCTGAAGTACCTCCGAAGAAAATATTGAGTGACTGTGACTGGTCAATCCACTTCCCGCGGCGTGCCGCAGAACGCACGAGCCAGCGCATGTCTATTTCAAAGGTCTCGCGATATTTGTTCTTGAGCTCATTCGGGATTTCACTGATTGACTGGATACTGCCGTCAAAGTACTTAATCTTGTCGAGAGTGTCTTGATTCCAAAGTCCAAGCTTCTTGAGGTCAGTAACGAGATACTCGTTCACCACAATGAAGTCGCCTGAAATATTCGACTTTACGTAAATGTTTTTATAAATAGGTTCGATGCCAGGTACTGAACCAACGATGTTAGAGATAGTTGCTGTTGGCGCAATAGCCATGCAGTTTGAGTTTCTCATACCGTGCTGTTTGACTGAGTCGCGCACAATGCTCCAATCCAGCGTCTCATCCCTATCAACAGAAATAGACATACCACGCTCACTTTCAAGGAGTGCGATAGTATCAACTGGGAAAATACCGCGGTCCCACTTTGAACCTTTGAAACTCTCGTAACTTCCGCGTTCTTTCGCAAGTTCAGATGACGCGAGAATTGAATAGTATGAGACAAGCTCCATTGAGGTGTCAGAGAAATCAACGCAACCTTCAGACGCAAAATCAATATCCATCTCATAGAGCGCATCATGGAGTCCCATCACACCAAGTCCCACAGGACGATGCTTGATGTTTGAATTCTTTGCTTCAATTGTTGGATAGAAGTTGATATCAATCACATTGTCGAGCATGCGCATTGCTGTGAATACTGTTTCTTTCAATTTCGCATCATCGAGCGCACCTCCAGTGATATGGTTTACCAAGTTTACTGAACCCAAGTTGCAGACAGCGGTCTCAGTCGCTGACGTATTGAGTGTAATTTCTGTACAGAGGTTTGAGTTATGAATGACACCGGCATGGTCTTGCGGAGAGCGAATATTTGAAGGATCTTTAAACGTAATCCAAGGATGGCCAGTCTCAAAGAGCATGCCGAGCATTTTACGCCATAGGTCGCGCGCTTTGAGACGTTTGAAAAGACGAATCTCACCACGGTCTACCATCTCTTCGTATGTAGTGTAAAGTTCCTCAAACTTTTTACCGTATGTTTCTGTGAGGTCCTTTGCTTCTTCAGGAGAAAAGAGAACCCATTCCCCATCCTCTCGCACGCGCTTCATAAAGAGGTCTGACACGAACGTTGCTGTATTCATGTCGTGAGTACGGCGTCGCTCATCACCGGTGCTCTTTCGAAGTTCAAGAAAATCTTCGAAATCATAGTGCCAATTTTCCATGTACACACATGTTGCACCGCGACGACGGCCTGAGCGGTTGATAGCCACAGTGACGTCGTTCGCAATCTTAAGGAATGGAGTCACTCCCTGTGAGGTGATGCCTGTGCTTCCGATATTTGCTCCAGTTGCGCGAAGCTTCGACCATGCTGTTCCGATACCCCCTGCCCATTTAGAAAGCTGGGCATTATCTCCAAATACCTTAAAGATATGGTTGAGGTCATCTTCTACAACGTTCAGGTAACACGATGAGAGTTGTGGGTGCGGTGTGCCTGCATGGAAGAGTGTTGGTGTAGATGGCACGAAGCGCATAGTCGACATCATTTCATAAAATTCAACGGCCTTTGCTTCCTTATCTGCTTCAGCAAATGCAAGTCCCATTGCAATACGCATCCACATATACTGAGGGGTTTCGAGAATCTTCTTGCGGGAATCAACAATGAAGTAACGGTCGTGAAGCGTCTCAATGCCGAGATACTTAAAGAGGTCGTCGCGTTCTGGGCGGAGCGCCGCTGCCATGACTTCGAGATTAAATCCAAGAATTTGTTCATCGAGTTTCTTGTCTTCGACACCGTGTTTCATGTTGCGAATGAACGCAGCGCGGTACGCAGCATCAAAAAGCTTTTGGTTGAGATTATCTTTCCCGACAGTGTCTTTGTAGAGGCGAGCACACAATTGACGCGCTGCAACATATGAATACGCAGGGTCGCGTTCAATGCGTGAGCGAAGCACAAGTGTAATTACTTTTGCAAGTTCAGATGTTTTGATGCCGTCATAAATTTCCATCTCAACTTGGCGCACGATATCATCGACATCAATTTCAGCTTCGTACCCTCGAATAAAAAATGCGAGCGTTGCTTTTACTTTCTCACGAGAAAATTGTTCTGCACGTCCGTCACGCTTTTCAACAGAAAGACGGTTTTCTTCAATCTGTTCGAGAACAGCTTCCTTCCTTTCCTTTGTATGTTCGAATCGATAGAGAATGTAGGCCTTTGCTACCTTATAGTATCCGCGCTCCATGAGTACCTCTTCAACAAAATCCTGTACTTGTTCTACGCCGGCAAACTTTACGCCTGCCGAACTTTTTTCTGCGACGAAGGAAGAGAGTTTCGCGACCACTCGGTCTGCCATCTGCACTAAAATATCCTCGTCAATAGAAACTGTTTCTGCTGCAAACGCCTTTCGCATCACTCGAACAATTTTCGAGCTGTCGAATGCAACCACTTCCCCATTCCTCTTCCTGATCTCTTTGATCATAGTGCGTGCAATATGAAACGGATAATACGTTGGCTAAATGTTGTACTCAGCGAGCGAAATTTTATTGAGAGAGTCAAATAATGCCATGCATATCTGCATGACTTTTTGAACTTCTCCCCCCAAAGAAACTTTCTGTCGCGTCACACGAGAGCGCGTGTGTTACCAGTATTTTCTAGCACTTCGCTATTTGCGTCAATTATGGCTCATTTGCTTGTTTTGCAAAATGAAATGGCTCATTTGCTTGTTTATTTGCGAGCGTTTATTTCAAAAAGGTGGACTGCCCTGTGGATAACAACAAAAGATATTTGCCAGTGCGTATTGCGCCTATTAAAAAGCGTGTCGCAATGCGAATTTCATGAAAATGCTCATCTTTTTGAGACCTCCTTTTTAGAAAAAATTCGACTCTCACTCTCTACTCAAGTTCTTCTATTTTCTCAAGATAATCGAGAATGGTTATCACATATTCTGCGTGGCTCCAGACAAGCGGTGCTGTTGAAAGCGGTGTGCCCGTCTGTGGATGCAATTGTTCGGAGAGAACGTACGTCGGAAATGCATGCGCGCGCGCCCACATCAAGATATCGAGCGCAGGCGCGAGTTCATCGAGCGTTTTTGCTTTTGCAATATGATACTGAGCAACCCACAGCGTTGTCACAAACCAAGGATTCGGATATTTTGTATCACCTGCGTGATAGTACTGATCATTTTCATAACGCACGTATCCGCCAATGCCTTCGGGAACGCGAAGTTTTTTATCGATGACAGTAAAAAGACGTTCGATACGGCTGTCATTGATTGGCAATACTCCAAAAAGAATGAGTCCGCGCAGACTGCTCGCGTCAGCAGTAGTATTTTTCTCTACGCCATTTTTTGTGCGGCGTATATATTTATAAAAAACACCGCTCTTGCTATCAAACATATTTTGCACGATTGCTTTTTGTACCGCATCTGCAGCATCACGATATTTTTTTTCACTTTTTTGCTTTCCTAAAATTTTTGCAAAATTTGCTGCAGCCATAAGACCTCCGTACACGCTTGAAGCAGTGTATGTCGAAGTGCCAAACGTTTCTTCCCACAAATCATAGCTTTCAACTGGAAGTTTTGTTTTCTGGTCAATGCGTCCGAGCATGAAATCTGCTGCGGGCGCAATGAGCGTGCCATATACTGCTTCGATAAATTCCAAATCGTGTGCCCGCTCAAAATGTTTCCACAACATGAAAAGCACAATTGCCGTTTCATCCTCTTGAATGGGGAGTTCTGGTTTACCGTCGCGCATCCATGGGTGCCACGAACTGCCGAGCGTTCCATCGACACGATACTTGTGCATAAAGTAACCATCGGGCTCGATGATTGAATTTGAAAATTCAAAAAATCTTCTTGACGAATCCACATATCCTGCTCGGTCAAGCGCATGTGCTATCATCGCCCCATCTCTTGGCCACACGTAGCTGTATGTATCTCTGCCATGCTGTAAAAGGTCTGAGTCAGACGAAGCGATGATTCCCCCGCCGTGGTCTGTATGAGCGCGCATAATAAGGAGCGACTGCTCATAGAGCCTCATGAGTTCAGGATTGAGTGCAAGCCCTGTCGGCGGTTCGTATTGGTTTAGCCATGCACGCCAGTAGTTGCGCGTCGTGCGCCTCAAATGCTCCGGACTTTTCTGTATGATATATGCGTTGAGGTCATGCACTTCATCAATAGTCTGTCCGACTGCAAGCCAGTACTCTATGTCGGTTTTTTCATTAGAACCGATGACAGAGGAGAGCCCGAGCACCGAGTCAACTGACCCGTGTTCAATGGGATTCTTTGAAAGACGTCCGTCGCCCGCATCAATATGAGAGCCTTCGTTTCCCTCCATATCAAAAAGACCAGTTGTATAGTCGTCGAATGGCGTTTTCCCGTTCATCGCATTCACCAAAAAATTCGTATGCCCCTTGTAGTGAATCAGCGCATGTACGCGCGGGTCAAAAAAGCCTGTGGAGCCGTTTCTGTCTTCAGAAATTCGAAATTGTTGTGCAAAAAAAACTTTTATTTCGCGTGCAGTATCGGATGCGTTTGTCACAATAACGTTCCGTAAAAAAATATTCTTTTCGTTGTACACGACATCGGTAATTGTGAGCGACACGCCAAGCGTTTCGTTTACTGCCTCTGTCATTCCTTCTGCTGTTTCGTTACTAACGCCTACGCGTACGTTCCACGATGGTTCGTCGAGCCACGCGAGCGTACCATCGACCCACACTCCTATGCGATGCGTATAAGAACCACTCGCACCGCTCACATGGTTAGAGAGACCTATGTGAGGATAATAGACGTCACGCACCTGACCGAACTGGTCAAGTCCAATCAGGATGGAACCATTTGCCAGCGTGAGTGACTTCGCCATGTTTTATTGTGACAGTCGCGTAGTCACGCAAAGGTATGCAGCCTTCTGATTTTTTGCCTTTCGCAAACCGCTCGCGCACTCTTTGTCCTGAAGCACAGACTCAACCCAATTCGCGAAATCGTTTCGACCATCGGTGTGGTGATTATACGACTCTGCACTCATGTCCCCGAGTGCAATTTTCAAATCAAGAAGCGTCGAAAGAATTTTTCCATCGTTTGACCAGAAGCACTGCTCTCCTTCCGCTGATACGAGTGCCGTTTTTTTCGCGCGCGACAATTTCGCTTTCACTGCAACAGCTTTTACTTTTGATTTTACTGCCGTTTTCATTTTTGGTTTTGCAATTGTTTTTGGCGCACTCGTACTCATACTCATTCGTGAACGGCTAAACGTGTTTTTTAATTGTGTCAGCATACTCATGTTAGTGTGACTAGTTATTAATACTTCGTGTGTTTACGCCACACCTGCTTTTTTTCTCATGCGTTGCTTCAATTGCTTTGGTCTCGCAAATTTCTTATCTCTTATTCCCTTTTCTACTAGTTGTGCACTCAACGCGTGTTGTACTCTTAATTGTAAATCACTTAACGCATTCATGAAAGCGATATATGCATCATACGGTGATTCATAAGGACTGAAATATGCATGCACGTCTCCATCGCTAAACCATTTTGTGCACATGTAATAAAAGTGGTCGGATGTCTGTAGCTTCCGCCACGCACTGATGAGTGCCGTATCTTTTGTTTGGAGTACATCATTCTCAAGCGCATATGTTGCCGCTATCGCACCTTTTTGAATGTCATTCCCTACCCATGCTGTGAGATCGCGGTCGGTGTCTGCCCACGTCAGTACATGTGGTACGTCGAACACACCGACAGAATCATACGCTGCGACAGTCTCTGATGGTAAACGGAATGTGGTGTCCGGATGCCTCAGGAGTGCTGTCGGCAAGTGGCGTAAAAAATCGAAGATGCCAGTCTCCTCCCATTGATGTTCGCCAAACGTCTCATAGTCCATAAACAGGTTGATTGTCTGTCCGTTGCCGTGGTGCGCATGAACCCACTCTGCGTATGTGTCAGCATTAAGCGGCCAACTCTTCCACGACTGCTGTGAGAAACGAAATGCAATGTCGTCTGAGAGTTTATAATTTTTGAGAAGCACTTTGATTTTTGAACAGCCAGTTGGCGTATAGAGATAGTTCGGACTGCGCCACCCGAGCACTGGCTCCCAGCCTTCCGCCATAATGCCCGTGTATCCATTCTTCTCGCACCACTGTGCAAGACTATTTGTGTACGAAAGTTCAGTATTTCGAAATACTTTTGGCGTCACTCCGAAAAGAGACTGTATGCGCTTCTTGTGCTCCGTCACCTGTCGCTCAAACTCAGGGAGTGAGTAGAAAAAAGCGAGTGAGTGATAGTAGGTGTCCGCAAGAATCTCGACGCGGCCTGTTTTGACCAACTCTTGAAATGATACAAGCACTTCGGGTGCATATGCTTCGAATTGGTCGAGAACAGTGCCTGAAAAAGAAAGTGCAAAACGAAATTCTGGATGCTTTGCCAAAAGCTCTTTCAGAATCGCATTCGTTGGGAGGTATGATTTTCGTGCAACTTTTTCGAGTACGCGCCTGTTATTGAGGTCTGTCTCAGATTCATCATTAAAGTACTGTGAATCGTTTCCAATATCAAAAACCCGGAAACGCTTTACTCGATGTGGCTGATGAACATGAAAGTAAGGGCAGACAGTGAGCATATACAAACTATATCATTGATTATTTTTTGGCGTCGGAAACCAGGTTGAAATGTGTTCATAGAGCTCTTGTATGGTGTGTGCAGCCTTCCCCCACGAATGGCGGTTTGCTTCAGATTTTCCATATTCTGTCAGCTGTCTATCGAGTGGCGCGTAGCGAAGGAGTGCAACTATTTTATTTGCCATTTCTTCAACGTCCCAAAAATCTGCTTTCAGAACATTCGTCAGCACTTCAGATACACCGGATTGCTTTGAAATGAGCGCAGGAGTCCCACGCTGTATAGCTTCAAGTACCACAAGTCCGAACGGTTCGGACACTGACGGCATAACAAGAAGATCCGCGCTTTGATACATTCGATCGCGCTCCTCGTCCCATAGTGCGCCCGCGAATACGAAGTTCGCGGAAAGCCCAAGTGCGCCTACAAGATGCATGACTTGGTGCTCCATGTCTCCCCATCCCGATATCACAAATACTGTATTTGGTGCAACATCGACAACGCGGCGAGCGGCACGTACAAAATAGTCAGGACCTTTTTGAATAGTGATTCGCCCGTGGAAGAGAACGATTTTCTTTCCCTGCGCTTTCAATTCAGAGAGTACTGGCGTTAATTCTACTGGCGCAAGTTCAGTGCACCCATTATGAACGACCACAATCTTAGCGGGGTCGGCACCGTGTTCCCGCACAATAATATCCTTAGTGAGATTACTGACCGTAACGATGCAGTCAGCCTCTTCAAAAGCGCGCTTCTCAATTTTATATACTTCGGGGTCAACATTTTTACTTCCTGCTTGGTCAAATGATGTCGCATGCACATGAATTATGAGCGGCTTACCGCTCGCTTCTTTTGCGGAAAGCCCTGCGAGATATGATGTCCAATCATGAGCATGAATGATGTCGAAATCTTCTTCTCTCGCAATCACCCCAGCTTTCGCTGCATAGTGATGCACTTCCTCAATAAGGTTTCGTGCGTAGATACGCCTTGAACCGTCTCCATCAAATATATAGAGCGGTGAATTCGAACTCAGGTAGGGGACAAGCGGAGAATCGACAACGCGCGCCTTAATACCATTTTTTTTATTCGCAAATATAAATCGCGCATCGCCATCGACATCTTGCGTGCGTGGAAGCACGAAAATAACCTCGACTCCGCGTTTGACGAGCTCAGTCGTGAGCCCGTAACACGCCACGCCAAGACCGCCATTTTTGATTGGCGGATAGTCCCACCCGAATGTAAGTATTTTCAGAGCCACACAGAGAAAAGAACCCTCTAGAGCATGAAGACTCTATAGTTGTATGCTATCACGCAGACAAAATTTTACGTCTCAATTTTATACACTTCTCGCTTGCAACTTCATCATTTCTATCGTCCAAACATGTTTCCACGGGTAAATATATCGTGCACGAAAGGGATATCGCCGAAAATTGGGGCGAGGACGCCGAGAGCAATAGTGGCGAGTATGGCAGAGCCTATAAAAAACCCGACGCCGTAGATAATCCCTACATAAAACATGCGACCAAACGAGAGCTGTCGCTCAACTTTTTCATTCAGTTTGATGAGCTCATCTATAATTTTGTCGCGTTGTTCCTCTAAATTCATATAGGTAGAGTATACCCTGCCCTTCACCCATTCTTCAGTGTATCTGTGTAAACTTGTAAACGAAGTTTGCAGGACCTGCGTTCGGAAACTATGAAAGTAAACCCTCATGTTTCCTCTCTTGCTCCTGTAAACAAAGTTTGCAGGACCTGCGTTCGGAAACTATGAAAGTAAACCCTCATGTTTCCTCTCTTGCTCCTGTAAACAAAGTTTGCAGGACCTGCGTTCGGAAACTATGAAAGTAAACCCTCATGTTTCCTCTCTTGCTCCTGTAAACAAAGTTTGCAGGACCTGCGTTCGGAAACTATGAAAGTAAACCCTCATGTTTCCTCTCTTGCTCCTGTAAACAAAGTTTGCAGGACCTGCGTTCGGAAACTATGAAAGTAAACCCTCATGTTTCCTCTCTTGCTCCTGTAAGAAATGGGCTTAGAGTCGCGTCACAGGTTTTGGACGGGTCTCCGAGCGAGACACATCAACCAACGAGGAGTTCTTTAATGAAACTATCGAGAAATGGTACCGCTCTCGTATTGGCAGCATGCGTATTAGCTTCCATATCCGCAGTAGTATCAAAGCCTTTAAATCAACCGGTCGAACGTACAACTGTTGTGCGAGCAACTGTGATAGTACCTCGGCTTCCTTTTTGTAGTAACCGTGCACTCGAGCGCGGTGAAATAAAGAAAGTGTGTGTTGCTACAAATGACATCTTCTTGCTTGCTCTTCTTGCTGCTGCAGAAGCACAAGTAAATAGATAGTCTTCACAAACTCAAAACGGGCCCCTGTGGGAGTCCGTTTTTTCTATATGAAAATCCCCAAGCGCGAGACGCTTGGGGATCAACTGACGTTTATGGAGCGAGTGTGTAACGCACATCACCATTTTGACAGGTGGCACAGCATCCCTTGCAACCATACGCATTCTTTCTGCCTACGCCCCAATATACTGATGAATTACCGTCAACCCATGCCCCATAACAATTTTTTTCACCCGAGCGACAGTTGAGCGGATATGCGTGTGTTTGATAATCTTTTATGATATAAACCTCGTCGCCTCCTGGCCAAAACCGATTGTTCCTTGTCTGGGAACTAAATTCGAGCCGTACGGAATTGGGATGCTCGCTCGTTATGTGAAATGTGATTGTATCAGCGCGGACAGACGCCGGCAGAGCGAGAATGAGAAGGGCTAGTGCAATTGCACTCAGTGCAAATTTCTTCATTGGTATCTCCAAAGAACAGGTGTTATTGAAACGCTATTGCCTCATAACAATGCCGGTACTTTACATCAAAAAGCTTGAATGCAAATGTCTTCCTATTTTAGATAGTCCCACACCTTCTGGTCCTCGTCCCCATCAATCTTGAAAAGTGCAACACCGCGAAGTCCTAATTCTTTTGCAAGGTCTATCTTTTGCTTCATTGCTTCAGCATCGCTCCACGTGACGTAACGGATGATAACCTCTTTTCCTGTTTTGTTTGCGTATGCGAGCGCTTGTGCTGCCACTTTATGACCAGACTCCGTCCCTTTAGGGATTTTAAGATTTGACGGAAACTTTACTGTTGTTCCTTTTGGCAGATAGCTGATGCTCTGTTCACCTGCACTATTCTGGCTTGGCGTAACTTTAAACTCTTTTGAGAGGTCGAGCATGTCTGGCACGTTCAGCGCTCCAAGGCGCATATAGTCGCGGAACCAATCTGGCGCAACGGTTATTTGATAGTTGTGTCCATATGACGCGAGTCCGATAGATAACTTATCTTTTGAGATACTATTGTCTGTAAGATTCATTACCTTCTCAACCCAATCAACATCTGAGATAGGTATGTACGGGAGGCCAATTTTTGATTTATTAAGTTTCAAGTCCGCGCGCTGTTGGTCATATGTCATCACTTGAACTCTGTCACATGCGAGATTGATGGTCGTAAAATCATTCGAATATTCAATTGTCGAAGGTATTGTGTTGTACGCAGACTCGGGTGGTGTACGAGACTCGATGGTACACGACAGTGTTTTGTTACTAAGTGCCAATTTTAATTCAATAAGAAAAAGAGAGAAATATACGCGTGAGGATGCTCGCTTCCCTTCGTAATCAATATCGACACCATCATATTTTCCTTTCTTCACCATGTCCACGATATTTTTTACATGTGTAGCTCGCTTCTTTGAGTCACTCAAAATATTAAAGGAGAGGTCTGGGTCTGACATCATTATTGTAGGGATGACATCGACTTTCTTTTTTCGTGCAATCTTAAAGAGCGTTTGCCAGTTCTTCATGTCGAGACCAGCTAAATCTTTAAGTGTTCCATCGCTTTTTACTGTAAAAGCGAATGGGAAAAGTACATCAATTTGATCGAGGTGCTTTGTTGCATCCTTCACACCCTGCTCTGCTCGCCAGTACGGAATCCATCCAGAAACTTCTAAATCATCAGTTGCTGCAGACGAAACATGCGGTACACCTAATAGAAAAGCTAAAAGTGTCCCCGCCACTACAGTTTTTTTCCAAAAGAGATTTATATTCATACCCATAAGTATACATAATATAGGACGGGTCGAACCTACCCCTACTTACATTTGCTATTATTACACCATGCATGATCTGACTAGCGAAGAACTCCGCATACTAAGAAAACTAAATACACCGATTAAAATCCAAGATTTTCTCGATACACTCCCTATCAATTTTGAAAAACGTGGTGAAACGTATATGTCTCCAAGGCGTGTCCTGCGTGAAAAAAAGGCTCACTGCTTTGAAGGTGCGCTCTTAGCAGCGCTTGCCCTCTCTCTTCAAGGTGAGAGACCGCTGCTCTTAGACCTCACTTCATACCCGCATGACGATGACCATGTCGTTGCACTCTACAAGAAAAATGGGTATTGGGGCGCAATCTCAAAGACCAATCACGCGGCACTCCGCTTCCGCGACCCTGTATATAAGAGCGTTCGCGAACTTGCGCTTTCCTACTTTCACGAGTACTTCATGAATAGTAGCGGAAAGAAGGTACTCGCAACGTATTCAGACCCATTTGACCTTTCAAAAATCAAAACGAATTGGAAAACGGCTGAGGAGGAATTATTCGAAGTAATGCATGCGCTCGACCGCTCCCCTCATCACACACTTGTGCCAAAAGGAAATAAGAAATTTATCCGACCTGCTGACCGTATTGAGAGAAAAGCTGGAAAAATTGTTGAATGGAAGAAAACTGACAGAGGGACATAGTGCTGTTGACAATTGAACACATACTATGTATATTCTTTCGCAGGAATCAGTGTGAGGATTGTCTCATTCTGAAAGTTCTGGAGGAATACATGAAAACACTGCTTTTGGGTTCAGTACTTGCAATTGCACTTATGGTTCCCGCTGCCTCAGGTGCTCTGGCTGGTTACTCTGCAGTGGCTGTTGGCCCTTATGGAGGCGGAAGTATCGCTAGGCATTGGCAAAGCATGGAGGCGGCTCGCAGTGCGGCTGTCGGTTTGTGCAGGGATTTGGGAGGAGGTAGTTGCTCAACAACAACCGCTGAGCGTGATAACTGGTATTTTTCAATTGGTTTCTGCAACGGTGTTCCATACACCGCTGCATCGCCGCAGGGTTGGGATCGCTCAAATCAGCTGGTCCGTCTGAAAGGTGCTGCCGACGACAATTACGACTGCACTATTGAAGCGATGGAATAAGATCTTAATAATCAGACCGCAACTCGAAATGAGTTGCGGTTTTCTTTTGTTCGAATAATTGACAATTTGTAAAATCGTGATATTATTCACGCCAGATTGCTATATTCTCATTTTTGGAATAAGTGCTCATTCACAATCACAAGGAGTCACGAAATTGAAAACTCTCCCTTCCCTAATAGGTCTTGTAGCATTACTGCTCACGAGTGCCAGTGCACACGCGGAAACAAAGGAATACAAGCTTGGTGAAACCGTAGTAACGGTGGAAAAAACCGACAAAGGTCCCGGTCCAATCTTTATCAATGTTCATGAAAATGAACAGACATCAGTGATGGCAGCAAAAAGCGTTATGGAGAAGTCCGGCGGTACGCTCATCGAGCTACACCACGGCGGTGAAAGAAATGTAACGTTCCAAATCGAAGGAAAATCCTACACCTTTGATCCAAACCGAATTTTTTTGAATAAGGGCATCGTCCCTACTCTGGAAAAATTGGGCAAGTCATCACCAGAAGCAGTAACGTTTGTTGCCTACTTTGGAGCAGCTATTCTTCTCCATGACATTAAATTCGATGATCTCAGAAAACGCACCATTATTGCACTCCACAACAACACAGACGGCGGGGGTCTTACAATCAACGAGTACGAATCGGGTGCCTCAAGAAAGGAAGCTGCAAAAGTCTTTGTGAATCCTAAAAAAGATCCTGATGATTTTTTCTTAGTCACAAACAAAAGAGCGTACGATCAGCTCGTGGCGAAGGGATTCAACGTAGTACTCCAAAAGAGTCCTCCTCCGACTAACGACGGCTCGTTGTCAGTGCTTTGTGATGTCGTATGCAGTCTGTACATCAATGTCGAGGCACAAAATGGTCATCTCGACGAACAAATCGCGATGCTCAAGGCGGCCGTCGCATTGAAATAATCACAAAACACAAACCGCGGTTCTCACGAACCGCGGTTTTATTTTTGAACATCTAGATGAGTAATAATAAAAAACGGACGCATAGGCGTCCGCTCGAATGGTGTGAGGGTATTTATTTTTTGCCTCCATGATAACTGTCGCGCACATTTTTTCATCACCTGAAAATGATGCGCAGGCGACTATTACCTTGCCGTCGCATGGATAGGTCTCTAGGTCTAATGCATCATGAGGACTAGTCTCAGAGAGGAGGTAGTCTCGCAAATTGATGTACGATGCCTCAGTGCAAATCATTTCGTCTGGGTCTGTGCGGTACGCATCAAAGTCACCGCTTTGACCCATAAAAGAAATGCCACCCTTGAAAAGCTTTTACGTGTAGCTTTCAGCCTGCGCTGACAATACCAATGTGCCTAAGAGTGCCAAGGCAACAAGTACTACTTTCAATAACTGCAACATTGTATTCCCTCCGTTGTAAATTTCCGACGGAATTTCGTCTGGCAACGACAATACTACACATAGTAGACTTTGTCAAGTTAGTGTCACTCTAGCCCGGATTGAACATTATTTCGAGTAATGAAAACGGGCGCTGACATGCGCCCGTTTTGAATTCTTGTGCTTCTCAATCGCCAGTATTATTTTCCATTCGCACTGTTGCGCAGACGCCGTCCTCGAAATAGCTGTCATAACCGATACAGACAGAAATGATTTTTCCTCTGCATGGATGTGTCTGAAGTTCAACCCGCCCATTTCGTCCAACAAACTCACTGAGGTTGTTGCGGAGATCCTTGTACGTGGCATCTCCGGTACAAGACGCTGATGTTGGATAGGCCAAAAAATCACCTTCAGGGCCATCGAACATTATCGTTCCATCAAGAAGCGTAGCCTCGTATTCCACAGCAAATGCTGGTAACGCACACATAACTGAAGCCACGGCTACCAATAGTCCGACTTTTAAGAACTTGTTCATGTATTTCCTCCTCTTGGCGACACGATAGTCGTCTCGCAAGAAGATATAGGAAAGTATGATGGCAGTCAAGCAACTACGAACGATTCTTCAATGCATCGCGAATTTCTCGAAGAAGCACAATATCTTCTGCAGGTGCAGTCGTAGGCGCTGAAGCTTCTTTCTTCTTTAGTCTGTTCATAGCCTTAATAACCATAAAGAGTGCGAACGCAACGATGATAAATACAAAAGCCGATTGTATAAACTTACCGTACGCAATTGACGAACCGCCAACTGTGTACACGAGGTCTGAAAAATCGATACCTCCTGTCAAAATCCCGACAACCGGCATAATGATGTCTCCAACGAGCGAAGTCACAATTGCTCCAAACGCACCACCTATGACAACGCCGACAGCGAGATCAACAACGCTTCCCTTCATCGCAAACGCCTTAAATTCACTCACAATACTCATATAAAAATTGAGTTACCGCTAACGCTATTAGTATAGACTTTTTTAGTGGCCGTGTGTATGCCCATGCGAATGTCCATCGTGCGCATCTTTTTCCACTCCAAACCTTCCTATCCACCATACGGCAATAAAAGTCGTAAACGGAACCGCTAGCATAAGGCCTATCGAACCCACAAAGGTTCGTACCAACTCAGCAGACACAACCTCCTGGTTTAAAATTGTCGTGAGCGGTGAATCTGTTCGTGCAAACAACAGAATAAGCGGTAGTTGGACACCGATATATGCGAGCGCGAGCGTATTCACGAGCGAACCGATGTGGTCGCGCCCAACTCTGAGTGCGCGCTTATATAATTCTATGCCTTTGAGTGCAGCATTTGCTCTCACAAGTTCCATAGTGACTGATGCCTGAGTTATAGCAACGTCATCAAGTACCCCGAGGACACCTATGATAATGCCGCCCAGTAAAAGGCCAGAGAAATTTAAACTGCCGTGCGTACTGAAATTCAAATACACCGATGCATCAGAAGCAAACCCTGTGAGATGCATCAAAGAGACGGATGCGTTTGCAAGTACGCTCGTCACGAACACAGCACCGAGCGTACCGAAAAGCGCAATATACGAAAGTGGTCGAAATCCGTGCGTCGCAAGGATTGCAATGGTAAGGATAGCGCCTGCAACGGCAGTGCTTACGAGAATTGGATTATATCCTTTGAGAAGAAGAGGCACGAGTATAAACGCGATAATCAAAATACTCGCAACCAAGCTACCGAATGCACGAAGTCCTTGGAAGCCTGCAACAGCGGAAAGTACTGCAACGAATACAAGAGAGAGTACAACGAGCATTGCTCGTCTGTCGAAATCTTTGAACTGGTAGTATTCTGTTCCCTCAATCGTGACGAGACGATTTACGTACACTTTGTCTCCTGGCTTTAGGGGCGAGATGTCATTTTCAAATTCTATAACTTTCCCACTCGATGGTCCACTCGATAGTTGCGCGCGAACATTTTGAACAAGTGCTGTAGTATCTGTTCCCACTATTTCATGTGTACTTTCCGAAACAATGGCAACGACTTTTGCAGTTACCGTCTCCTGTAATTCCTGATGCACCTCCTGTGCGTGCACGCTCTGTGAGCAGTATAAAAGTGATATAACCGCAAAAAGGGTTAAGATGCTTCTCATCATTCTAGTATGCCATTTATGAACACTTTGCGCACAGTCCGCGCCAGAGAGCGTCATGGGCTGTCACGTTCCAACCAGATTTGAGCAATGTAGATGGAATAGTACTACTAGAACAAGGAACATGTTCAATGTTTCCGCACGAATCACAGATTGCATGATCGTGATGCGCATCGCGCACTTCAAAGTATGCTGTCTCCCCTGCTTGAATTTCTGTAACCAATCCTTCCTTGACCAATTCAGAAAGTGTTCGATACACCGTCGAAGGCTCCTTTATTTTTGTACGCTTGGCAATCTCAGCGACTGACTTAGGGTTCCGTGCTGTGTCGAGCGCATCGACAATAGCTCTCCTCGGCGCGGTAATACGGTAACCGCGTTCTTGAAGTTCGCAGAGAATCCTCTCTGCATCATCAGTATGGTCGTGTTTTTTATGAGCACTGTGCGATGCTTTCTTTTTCAGTTTTAACATACAGGCACTGTAGCACTATTGCAAATAATTTGCAATAGTGCTACCCTCATTGTATGACCACAATACTTGCAACACTCATCGCGTCGTTTATTATCGCGCTCATCTCCTTTGTTGGACGTTTCACTCTTTTTCAAGCACCCAAAGGAGGCGTTTCGGGTGCGTACGCTCATCTGCTCCCAATATCGATAGGTGCGTTTGCTGGAGTTGCTTTCCTCGACCTGATTCCAGAAGCTGTTGAAGCAACTGAATATGCTGGCGTACTTATTTCACTTGGGTTTTTTGGCTTCTTTCTTTTATCTCGAGTACTTCATGAGTACCACCACCATCACGACGATGGCTGCGATGACGTGCATGCAACAATTCGCGCGCGCGGTCCTATTGTGCTGACCGGAAACGCGCTCCACATTTTTGTTGATGGCGTTATCATCGCAAGTGCATTTGCCATCAGCTTCCCACTCGGTATTGCCACAACGTTTGCAGTCGCGCTTCACGAAGTTCCGCGTCAAGTTGCTGAGATGTATGTTCTTGTGAATGCAGGATACTCGCGCGCTAAGGCGCTCACACTCAACTTTATATCGACGCTTGCAGTAGTGGTTGGCTCACTCGCCGGCATCTTTTTCATCGAGTATGTTGAACATTCTCTTGGCATTATTCTCAGCATTGCAGCGGGCAACCTTGTATATATTGTTGCATCCGATCTATTGCCGAGCCTCCCGTCACATACGGACGATACGAAGATTTTTTGGAAGCAATTTTTCTATATATTGCTTGGCTTCGCGCTTATCTCCGCAATCATATTCTCATTGCCCGAATAACTTCTACCCCGCTATCAGTGAGATGTAATACCCAACTCCTGTACCGAGGGCAAAAGAAAAGACTGCTACGAATAAGAGGTCGTTCTTTGACATATTACTCCATCAAAAACTTCTTTACCTGCTCAATTGGTTTGTGCATAAAATACGTTGTTTTGTACTCTGCTTCACTCATTTCTGCTCGCGTGTTCGTGTATCCTTCTGGAATGAAAATCAAATCCCAACCTTTTGTCCCAAACCCGCTTTCACCACTTGGTTTTTCTGCGATCGTTCCACGCATCATTGCAGCAAAATATGATTCCTCTTCGCCGTCATAATATCCAAAGACTGTGCGGGCAATGGCAGACCTATCTTTTCCATCAAGAAGTTTGCACAAATCTTCGTGTGTCAGTTCCTCAAGGAACCATTTGATAAATGTCCCGGGCAGACGCCCTAAAGCACAAAACTCGAGCGAGGTGTCTTCGACGAGAACCGGTACACCAACTTGCGTGTATGCGCTCCGCATCTTGTGGCGTACTACAGTTTTCACGTCAAATGATTGGATTTCTTCAATCTCAAGTGCCTTATGCTCAAGCTCGTACCCAAGATACTTATTCAAAAACTCAGCCTTCTTTGCATTCCCTGTAATATAGAGTGGCGTTTTCATATGTAAGGATTACGCATAAAGTATAGCGCATAAAAATCCCCCGAGATTGCACTCGGGGGCTTTTTTTTTGTCAGTTAAGATAGATTTTTTGAAAATCCTCAAGCGAGAGATTCACAACTTGCTCGAAGAGCTCGAGGTAGGTATCTGAGAGTTCCTTCTCGAGTTGTGGAGAAAATTTGATAGGTTTTCCCTTCTTTTTCCCCCACACACGTTCGGCCTGGTCACGCGCCTTTTGTTTATCACGCCACGATGGCAGAATTCCTTCTCTCACATCGCCGAGATTGCAGAACCGACTGCTATCAGGGGTTGCACACTCGTCGGCAACATACAGATTACCATCAACATCTTTCCCGATTTCAAATTTTCCGTCGAGTTCCTCAAGATCGCGACCTTGAAGATACTTTCTTGTCGTGTTAAAGGTTTTTAGCCCAAGCTCGTTTGCCTGTTGATAGAGTTGTTCGATTTCCAATCCATCACGGTCAGGGTCAGTGTCTGATTTATCAGTCGGGGTAAAAATCGGTTTTTCAAATTTCCACATCACTGGCAAATCTGATTGCAGAATGATGCCATATGGATTTTGAATACCCTTTGAATAAAACTTGTCGTAGATACCTCCCACGAGGTATCCGCGGTAGATAAACTCAATAGGGATAATATCGAGTTTCAGTACTACAATCGCACGAAGGTGCAAATCGTCTGGGTAGTCACGCCGTTTTCCAGGCAAATATTTGTAAATATCCGTCCCGTAAGCGACGAGATGGTGTGGTATTCCTGCGTCAGGCAGTACCTTCGTCATCCAAAAAATTGTAAGCGCCGTGAGCACCTGATCCTTGAATGCAATCTCACTTTGATGGACAACATTATGCGTCGAAAGACGCTTCGTCGCCACAATAAGAAGTAAGTGTTCGTAAAGAGTTTTGAATGTATCTCTCGTTTTCCCTTGGTATAGCAGTTTTAAATTGGACAATGCTGGTTTAAACCGCGACTTTTTCATGACAATGAGCCTCTTCTTTCTAGTTCAATCTGGGTGTACCGTACCACAATTTGTTTGAGTGGAAAAGTTATAGGTATGTTCCTATTCCACTACTCCATTAAGTATATGCGCGTACGCAACTCTGGGACGGAGTTCAAAGATTCCTAGAGTCATAACCCCAATGTAGTATTGCTTGCCGTTGTCTAGGACGACAGTGCTGGTCACCCGGACGACAGTTTTGTACTACCTGCGTTGCATGGCGTGTTATAGCTTTCCATCGTTTAATTTGGCGCGTATCGTCTTCGTGTCGACGACCTAAGTAGTACCGACAGTACCACTGAAACCAACCCCTCGGATCGTCTTCGTGAATCCATCCCTTTGATTTCCAAACCGAAAGAGGTTGGCTCGCATTCACACCATAATAGTTTAGCTCTTTGTGTCGCTTACCGTCAGCTGAAAGTTTAGCGCCTGTATACCATTCTTTCGGGAATTCTTTTGGTTTATCACCAAAGTACAGTCCTCCAAACACACCAAGCTCCAACATTTCTTTTGGAGTGAGGTGCGGTTTGAAGTCAGAATTAAAATTCTGTCCTTCTTTTTCAGTAAGGCAGTAGGTGTAACTCGATTGCATTGAATCACTAACAGTAATCTTTTTCATGGAACGTCATCTTTTCGGTGGAAGCGGAAAAAACGCACTTGTATGTTTTCTATATTCCTCAAATTGGACATTGCCTTCAAACTTTTTTTCAAGCATTGGTATGCCAGATACCTTCAGAATTAAGAAGGTAATGGTGATGGGACTAATAAGCGCAAAGTAACTCATGGGGAGTGTCGCAACCATGAGCCAAAGACCCCACCACATGGTCACTTCACCAAAATAGTTTGGGTGCCGAGTATATCTCCACAATCCGGTTCTGAGTATGGCACCTTGCTCCGGTTTACTCTTGGTAAATCGGTCGAGTTGCCAATCACCCACCACTTCAAAGAAATACCCGATACACCAAACAAATATTCCAAGGATTGCGAATCCGCCAATTGAGTTGGTCGTAGCATACATGCTTGCGTGAATGACAGAATATCCCACGACAATCATGAAAAAGCCCTGCAACAAATATACTTGCAGATAACTGCGAAAATAAAACCACGCACCCCATTCGTCACGCCATTTTTTATACCGATAGTCCTCACGTTTCATAATGTTACGAAGAAAGATTCTCACAGAAAGACGCACACCCCATAGCACGACAAGCAAAAGGAGGATTTTCGTGAGCAACACATCTTCTGTGCGCCTTATGTAGCTCGTGAACGCGACGAGTATTATCCCAATACCCCACGCAGTATCTGCTATGTCATTTCTTTTAATAATGATGGAAAGTACGAAAAGTAAAGTGACAAAAGAAAATAGTACTACTGGTATAACAAATAGTTCGTTCAGTATCATCTTTACAGAAATAATGTCTTCCCGATAACGTAGCTGAGCGCAGCAACACTACCCGAAAGCACTGTACCCCACATGATGTCGACAACTACAACAATCGCTGGCCAGTCCTTAAGAGTTGCAAAGTTTGTTAAATCGTATGTAGCGTATGTGAAGAAACCAAAGAGTGCACCTAGCACAATCGCCTTAGCGAGAGACTGCACATTAAGTGCTGGAGCGACAGCAAATATTACAATACCGACTATGAATATGAGATAAAAAATAACTGCCACGGTCCAATTAACTGGACCGAGAAAGCTCGCCAATTTTGCTTGATAAAAACCCTTCGCCACTATGCCAAGCCAGAGCATATCAATTGCAAAGAATACTGGGACGGTCATGATATACAAATATACAAATTGTATTAGTGACATGATTAGAGATTTAAGTACGTAATTGTTAGTTGCAGAATTGTAGCAAAAGATACCCATGCCAGATATGGAATATTTACGTACGATACCCACGGAACATATGGGTGTATCACATAGAGCGCCCACGCAAGCGTGCCAAGAACGAGAAGTATATCGATTGAAGCAAGGATATTATTTTTTAATCCAAATTGTAATGGAGTAAAAGCAAAGTTAAAGACTACATTGAGGATAAATGGGAGCAGTACAACCAATGGCACCGTGCCCTTAACGTACATATATGCTACATACCCAAAAGAAGCCGCTATAATTGCGTACAATACGCTCCACACTGGACCAAAAATCCACGGCGGAGGTGCCCACTCGGGCTTTATTAATGTTTGATACCACTCACTCGTTGGCATGAGTATTAGTATATCAGTCCGGACCTGCTGATTTGGGCGGCTAACGGGATTGATCGTTACACGATCAGTACCCGTTGCGGATATTTTTATTGCTTCGCACAAAACTATCTCGCAACAGCTTCAATTCCCGCCGAATTGTCTCCCATACAATTCTTAGTCGCCCACTACGTAAAATCCCCCTTTCGGGGCGTTCATAGATTTGGGCGGCTAGAGGGAATTGAACCCTCGACTTCGGCTCCACAAACCGAGGTTTTACCACTAAACTATAGCCGCCATGAACTTCGCTTTTACCTCGTCATGATGATGTACAAGGTGGTGGCAATTATGGCAGAGCCAAGCCAAATTATCAACCTTATTGTTTTTTCTATTTTGGTCGATGTGGTGCACGGCAAGTACTCTTGTGTCAGTAGTGTTACACAATTTGCACTGCTTAGGTATTTTGTGCCTAGTGAGAACTGATCTGTATGCGTATAGTCCATCCTTCCAATTAGCATGTTTACTGCCTATAAACACACTATTTCTCCATTTTGTTTGGCATGACTTACTACAAAAATATTTTCCACTTTGTGAGAGTTTTAAAAGGTATGGTTTGCGGTAAATTTCCTTTTCGCACTCTGCACACTTCACAACCTTCCCCGTGCGATCAGCTAGATGCTTACATGCATGCGAACAAAATTTTTCTTGCCCTTTCTTTACATAAAAAGCTTTGTAGCGAATGGTTTTTTGCAAATCAAACATTTTTTAATAAGTGGCATATGTACTTTATACCAAAATGTTAACGCGCGCGCCTGTAGATATTAAATAATCGAGTGTTAACTTTTGGAGAAAAGTCGAGAGTTTGGAAGGTGTGCAATGATCGCATCGATGATTTCTCGCGCGCCTTCATGGGTGAGTTTATTTCGTGCCTCTTCGAGCGGAAGCCACGTGTGGTCTTTGACCTCTGAAGGCTGTATTTCAACTACTCCACCAGAAGATGATGCGCCGAGAAAGTAAGTTACCGTTTTCTCAAATGCAATCCCTTCGTCCTGAAATGTGTATGTCTGATTGTATTCGAATTGACCATCCAACACATCACACAAAATACCTGTCTCTTCACGCGTCTCTCGAACTGCAGTTTGAATACCAATTTCCCCTTCCTCCGGAGTTCCTTTGGGGAAGGTCCAATACTCTTGGCCTGGTTCAAGTCTGTCCCTCTGGTCTATAAGGAGCAACTCGACCCCAAAGAGCCCATCTCTAAGTGGGATGACACCATAGGAATGAAGCTTGGTGGTTATCATACGAGTATGATATCAAAATTTGGAGGAAGAGTGATTTCTGCGTTTAAATTAGGAAGGTGTCAAGGTTGGGGTCGTTGGAGGATTTGTGGGATGAAATTGCTAAGTAAAATTTTTGGGCAACTGGAAGCTTTGGTCACGAACCACTAAGCATAATTGATGCTACGCTCAATTCTGCTAAGTGTTCTCGACCCCACCTCACGGTTCTCTTTCTCTTTTTGAAGAAAGGGAACACGTTCCGGTTCACAAAATACCTTGGCGTCAGCTCACTAATTCGCTCTGCTCATAAGTGGCTCCTGCCCGGGCTCACCAATTTTTTCTTGGGAGAAAGAAGAAATATGGTTCCGCCTCACAAAAAGAAAAACTCCCGTTGAGGGAGTTTTTCTTTTTGTGCCCAGGACAGGAATTGAACATTACATGTTCGGTACACCTTTCATATTCGCTTCGCTCATATATTCAAGGTCTTCAATTCCTGTCACGAATGCTTCGCATTCTCTAGGCACGTAAAAATCCGCTTTCGCGGATTTTGACTGTGCCCAGGACAGGAATTGAACCTGCACGCCCTTACGAGCACTACCACCTCAAGGTAGCTTGTCTACCAGTTTCAACACCTGGGCAGGCGAATGCCATTATGCACGAAGTGAGCCACATATTCAAGACAAAAGAAAAGCGAGCCCCAGGGCTCGCTTTTCTTTTGTCTTGTTATTCTGCAACCGGCTCTGCAACTTCCTCTTTTGCGGCTTGCGCGGCTTTCGCTGACTGTTCGATTTCGCTTTCTGTAGAGATATTCACCATTCGCATCTTGCGCATTTGGCGTTTGACGTCTCGGGCAACCTTCTCGCGGATGTGGTAAAGCTTTGCACGGCGTACTTCCGCACGACGGACGATTTCGATTTTATCAATAAGCGGTGAGTAGAGTGGAAAGATTTTTTCAACACCGATACTGTCCACTACCTTACGTACTGTAAAAGTTGCTCCCGCTTCTGCACCGTGTTTGCAGTTGAGGATGAGTCCTTCAAAAATCTGAATGCGGGTCTTTCCCTTATCCTCGATTTTCTGGTGGACTTTGATGGTGTCGCCCGCACGAAGCCCAAGCTCCTTGCGCTCCCCCATATTTACTGATGATACTTTAACTGCGGTTTTCATATAATTGAATGCGCCATACTGTACCACGGAGAGATGCGTTGCGCAAACTATGCCTTACCTTTCAGTAATGCTTGTTCTGCAGAGATGAACGCTGGGGGAAGTGGTGCAGTGAAAGTCTTCACTTCGCTGTTTGGCATTGAAAGGGTGAGCGAATGTGCATGGAGTGCAAGTTTTGAGAATCCAAGTGCTGGCTGATGGCTTGGCGCATACAGCGAATCACAGATAATCGGATGATTAATGGCTTTCAAATGCACGCGGAGCTGATGTGTGCGTCCAGTCTTTGGCATAAGCTTTAGATACGAATAGTCATCTGAAACAGCGAGGCGCTCCCAATGCGTTACAGCAGGGCGCATGAGTCCACGTGCACCGCGCTGGGCAGAACGCATACGAAAATCTTTTGAACTTCTGCCAATAGGCCTATCGATAACCCCTTTTACCACTTTCACTTTTCCATATACAAACGCGCGGTACTCTTTCTCTGCAAGTCTGTCGTGAAATTGTGCTTTCAGTGCCAAAAACGAACTTTGGGTTTTCGCAAGAATCATCACTCCTGAAGTGTCGCCATCAAGGCGGTGCACAATACCCGGACGAGCTATCTCTACATCTTTCGACATGAGCGGCTCCCCTACGTCACCGGCTTCCGGAAATCGCATGACAAACCAGTCGGCTACGGTCACTTCTTCCGGCTTTGAAAACTTATCGCGATGCGCACGAACACCCGCAGGTTTGTTTATAACCACGACCGCGTCGTCTTCAAATAGTATTGGAATATCCATAGAGTTTGTTCAAACGCCCTTCCGGCGATTGCGCGTTTTGAATTCTGCGAGTATAGCGCTAAATTCGTCTTTACTGAAATCAGGCCATAGCGTGTCGAGGAAAAATAACTCACTGTACGCAGACTGCCACATGAGAAAATTTGAAAGTCTGCGTTCCCCTCCCGGCCTGATAATAATGTCTGCGTCTGGCACGTCCGCGCACCAGAGGTGGTCGCGAATCTGATCTTCCGTTATTTCTGATGATTTTTCTTTCACAAGGCGATTCACTGCCTGCACTATGTCTCTTTTGCCACCATACGAGAGGCAGAGAGTCGCAGTAAGCGCAGTGTTATTTTTTGAACGCTCCTCAACATCCTTCATTATCACTTGAAGTTTTGGACTAAAACGCTCTCTTTCCCCGGCAACGCGTATGCGCACGCCTAATTCTTCGATTTCTTTCATTCTTTCTCTAAAAGCTTTCTCGATAAGTTTCATAAGGTATGCAACTTCTACTGATGAGCGACTCCAGTTTTCCGTTGAGAAAGCATAAAAAATAAGATGCTTAACTTTTGCATTAATTGCCCACTGAATTACCTCTTTTATTTTACGAAAGCCTTCTTCGTGTCCTTCCAGTGTATCGAGGCGTTTTGCTTTCGCCCAACGGCGATTGCCGTCCATGATGATGCCGATTGTTTTTGCTGAATCACTCATATATATAGAATAATAAAGTCGTCAGTATGGCCAGTCGGTGGCCGCCACTCGACAGCAACCTCATCAACTCTTGAGAGTATTGAGCCTTCGTGCAACTTCTCTATATATTGTTTTAGTTGGTCTGGTGTTCCCCGAGCGATAATTTCAACAGTTCCGTTATCTAAGTTCTTTACTGTTCCGACTATCTCTAGGCTTCTTGCTTTTCGCTGGGCAAAGTCGCGAAACATAACCATTTGTACTCTTCCCGATACGATACAGCGGATTTCTTCGAACATGTGAAGAGTATACCGTAATGGGTTGAGATATTCACATTTGACGGCACTATATTGAATATGGGGTAAAAATGTGTAGAATGAGGGTTCTATAGATGTTTATGCGCGGTTAGCTCAGTTGGTAGAGCGCTTCATTTACACTGAAGATGTCGGGGGTTCGAGCCCTCCACCGCGCACAAATGAAAAAACACCTCTTTGGGTGTTTTTTCATTTGTGGCGAGAGAGCCATCTGCATGGCTCTCAGGTGAGGGCTCGAAGACCTTTCACATATTTTTGAGTGCGTAGCAACGAGAAAATGTGAAAGGTATACTGAACATGTAATGTTCGAGTCACATATTCTATTTAGTGATTCGTGACCACGAGGTGTACAGCTTCTATAAGAAGGAAACGCTTGGTATTTTCAGGAATACTTTGACTGAAATAGCTAGAAACTTGACCCCACAAAAAAATATAAGAGAAATCTTCCCTTACTGAAGCAAGTGAGAAAATATGAAAGTTCACTTTCATATTTTTCGAGCGAAGTTTCAGCAAGCTTTGCTTGCATGGACTGTATAGTTTATCGATATGTGTTCACACATAAATTCTCTGACGAAATCTTTCGCTACACGAACAGTAGAGGTTGTCGATATTTTGTTCCAAAATATCTGGCAACGTTTTCGATTCCTCGCCGGATGTCTCCCAGACATCCTAGGGACACAAATACAAAAACCGCCCGTAGGCGGTTTTTGTATTTGTGTCCCTGCGAGGAATCGAACCTCGAATAGCGGCTTAGAAGTCCGCAGTTATATCCATTTAACTACAGGGACAAGTGAGGAAATATGAAAGTGTACTTTCATAATTTCCGAGCGCAGTCCATGCAAGCTCTGCTTACAGGGACAAGTGAGGAAATGTGAAAGTGTACTTTCATAATTTCCGAGCGCAGTCCATGCAAGCTCTGCATAGGGGGACGGATGAGGGTGATTTGAAAAAATTCAAATCACCCCTACTCTACCTGCACATCAGGCTTTTGTGCAACTGGTGGCTCTGCTTCGCTTGCATCCTCCTGTGTTGTCGGCTCAACAAGAGGTGGCGGAAGCGCAACTGTTTCAGACTCGAAGCGTTCAGCATTTTCTTTGCGGGTTTTATAGACCTCAAGCACTTGCTCAACCTTTCGCGTGTCATAGTGCACAGTGTCCCCAGTAACCGTACCCTCTGCTGAGGTATCTGTGTATCCTGCAACAAAAATCTGTAGTGCATACACTCCACCGATAAGTATCACAGCAAGAGCGAGGCAGAGACCCGCGATCCACTCACGAAATGGGTTGACTCGACGCATTTCACGGAAAAAACCAGCAGATGATCTCTTCCCTTTTAGCATGTGCATAGGATTATTCATATGCAATTGTCTTAGTGATGTGAACTTCAAAATTTGCTGCCCAAGAATCGGCACTACCGCCCTGACGCTCAAGTGTAATATTTGGTATGACCGCTTGGTATGGCAATTGCTCAACGTATGAGACAAAGTCCATGACGTCACGTTTGTTTCCAGCCAACTGCAAACCAAGATTGAGTATTTCAAACTGGGTACTCCCTTCAAGTGCTGACGTGGTCACATTCTGAGTGGTAATTGAAAGTCCTCGCGACTGTGCAACCGACTCAATGTGAGAAATAAAATTTATCACCTCGGTATCATTGAGTATGAAACTTTTAAGCAACTCGCGGTCGAGAGCAGAATTCTCTAAAAGTAGAGAAACATTTGCCATCTGATTTTGCTCTGCTGTCCGCGTAGCTACAATCGTGAGCGCTTCGTCAAGCGTGCCAGCTTTTGCAGTAACAAAAAACCACATCCCCGCAAGTACTCCGCAGGCAAGCACAAACAAACCAACCGCTGAGATTACGAATATATTAGTTTTTGTTTGAGTCCTTTTCATATCGTTACTTTTTTTTAACAACAATTGTTGCAGTGAAATGTGAGTCTTTCGCTTGGGCGAGATCAGCAACTGGAACTTTCGCTTCACTAAAATATGGATTCCCCTTTAATCGTTCAACGTACTTAGCTAAATCGTCTCTTTTTTGAGCAACACCTCTGACCTGAAGCTGCGTATTCTCTTCTCCTTCTGCGACAACGAGAGAAACACCAGTTACCAAAATCTCAGGAGAACTCTCTTTGTCGAGTTGGGCAATTATTTCCGCTATATCAAAATGAGTTGATTGCGTATCCAATTGTGTTGCATAGGTATTTGCTTCGTTAATCATCTTTTTTACGTCCCTATACGAAACGCTTGTGCTTGCCTGCTCGTTTTCTTCATTCGTATTGATTGATGCGACTCTTGCAGATAGAAGAATGTACGTAGGGAAAAAGAGTATGGACACGGTTACGAGTGCGCCGGCGAGCAAGAGTGCCCATACCGAAAATACTCTCATCCAATACTCCTTATAAATTTTCTTTCGACCCTCCTGTGGAAGCAAATTACTCATAATCTTCTTTAAATGAAGCGAGTGCGAGACCGAGCGCCGTCGCATATCCGTATGAATATCTCTTCGTGATAGGAGGTATCACATCAGCGTCAACAAAAATGTTCTTCCATACTGACGCTTGCTCTGTTGGACTGCCGAGTTCCTCACTAAAAAAATCTGGGAGTCCCGCAAGGTTCGCAATGCCACCACATAAAATAACAGATTCTATAGTGCTCGCGTCAGGTCGTGAATTCCAGTAGGAAATGCGTGTTTGGATTTCAGTTTTTAAAGCAATAATAGGTTTCAGGAGTGCGTCTCGAGTCACAGTATCGCCTTCAGTCAAAAGCAATCCTTTTTCATTTTTAATTTTAATCAATTCTGCTCCGTCTGCTTGCGGAAAAGAGAGTTTTAATGATGCATCAAGCTGTTGGCCTCCCACATCAACTGTTGAAGTGAACATAAGCATTCCTCTGTGTACAATCCCAATACCTGTGCGGCTTTTCCCAAAATCGAGAATGAGATGTGTACTCGGAGACCCTTCTCGAATAACCGCTCGCGCGATCGCTGACGGCTCGATTTCAAGTGCGAGCGGTATTGTGCCCGCAAGAGTACACGCTTCTATATAGGTGAGCACCATTTCCTTTCCATATACCGTTACTGTCACCGGCCTGTCTGCAACAGGTGCAGCGTTTGGTGCGGGCGGGACGTAGTCAAAATCAAAAAAGGCATCCCGAGGCGAAAGTGGCACATTCTCTTCGAGATGGAACTCAAGTGCGTCATTTATTTCCTTACGGGTTGAATGCCTCTTAACCGTGGTTTGAAAAAGATACGCATGCTCCTCTGGGAGAGAAACGCGCATAAATGGCGTATTGCATTCCTTTTTTATTTCCGCAAGAATCCTGCCTAACGCGGGCACATCTTGAAGCTTGCCCTGCATAATCGTATTTTCTGGTACTGGAATATCACCCCACTTTTTCAGAGTATATCCATCCCTCTGCGGTTCGAGCATGACATACTTCACAGAAGAGTCCGAAATATCCACCCCGACTGAAGGGAGCGTTATGTATGTGGGTGGCGGAAAAAGCCTCGCAAAGAGCGAACGCGTATGCATTGGTTCATTATACGTGTTACGCGTCCTAAGAGGAGCTCACATACCCACAGTGGACTATTTTATTTTTGTGCCGTGTGGAAGTTCGCTTGATGGATGGAGAAGCGCAAACCCGCCTTCAGCAGTTGATGCTGCAAGAATCATTCCCTGACTCTCAAATCCACGAATCACGCGTGGTTCGAGATTTGTGAGAAACGGGCACTGTTTTCCAACAAGTACTTGCGGGTCTTCAAAAAAAGTACGTATGCCAGATACAATCTGGCGCACCAAAGGTACGCCCGCTTCATCCACCTCCCCAATATCTACTGTGAGCTTAAGCAGCTTGTCAGCGCCCTCAACTATCTCAACAGTTCGAATGGTACCAATTCGAATATCGAGCTTTGCAAAATCTTCGTATGAAATCATGACGTTTTTTGATTATCGGTTTTATTAGAAAGTCTTTTGAAATAACTGTTGAGAATAAGCGTGGCTGCTGATGCGTCAATCATCTCATTGCGTCCCTGTAGTTGCTCAGCCTCGCGAGACGTGTAGAGTTCGTCTTCGCGGAAGACTTGGCCTTGCCATACTTTGCCAAGTTCGCTCAAGAATATGGCTGTGTGAGTCTCTATCGGATTGTCAGGACCACCAAGACTCCGGGAACGGCCGACCACAAGCGCCTCAACATTTCGTTCCTTTATGAGCGCAACAATATCCGCGACAAGAGACTTTGAGTTTGGTATGACACGGAAGGGAAAGGCCATCACGCCACTCTCATCAGAGAGGGCGAGCCCCACATTTTTTGTACCAAAATCAATCCCTAGGTAGCGCATAGCCGCATTGTGCCAAGTGTGAGAAGAATAAGCAATACTCTATAATTTGGAATGATTTGCGAATACTGAAATAAAAAGCACATATCGGTGTATACCGTTCTGTCAAACTCTATTCTAATTTTAAGACAGTTCATATATGAAAATCGCTTTAGGAGCTATTGCATTACTCGTTCTTGGTGCCGTTGGCTATGTCATGTGGACTCCAGCGAACACATCAGAGCTTGGTAACGTAAACCAAGAACAAGTAAGCAAGAATACATCAACAACCGAAACTACGGGAAAAAAGGCAGTGGTAACCGATGGTGCCTACACAGTAAATGCTGAGGAAAGCACTGTGTCATGGGCTGGAAAGAAGCGCTTATTGAAGGATATGTGAACACCGGTTCGTTTGAACTCTCAAACGGAACTATCACAGTTGCGGATGCAAAAGCAACCGGTATCTTCACAATTGATATGGCAACGCTCTCAGTATCAAAAACACCGACAAAGCCCGGCAAAGAGTCAGCACTCGAAGGACACCTGAAAAGCGAGAACTGGTTTGATGTGTCCACACACCCAACTGCTACATTTGCAATCACAAAAGTGGCACCTCGCGCTGATAGTCCATCAACATTCATCTACGACGTTACAGGCGACCTAACTCTGAAAGACCAGACACATCCATTGACCTTCCCTACCACAATTTATCTTGACGAGGGTGGATTGTTGCACGCTAAGGCAAGTCTAGAGTTTGACCGCACTAAATGGGGCATCACCTCTGGTTCGGGTTCATTCTTTGATGACCTAGCAGATAACGTGGTTGACGACATGGTCGCACTTTCGTTTGATCTCGTCGCAGAGAAGTAAAAGCTCATACATACGATGATAAAGACCGCATGATGTGCGGTCTTTTTTGTGTCGGTTATGAATTAGTTCTTTTTCATAAATCCCGTGAATGCTTGAACGATTTCAAGCGGAAGTGTGAAAATCACAGTGTTCGATTGGTCAGAAGAGATATCGTTGATTGCTTGGAGTGTTCTGAGATGAAGCGCCCCATCAGAAGTTGCCAGAATTTTCGCAGCTTGTGCCATATTCTGTGCAGCTGCAAGTTCGCCCTCTGAAGTGATAATGACAGCGCGTTTTTCTCGCTCCGCTTCTGCTTGTTTCGCAATTGTGCGTTCCATATTTTCAGGCAGCTTTATGTCTTTCAATTCTACGTTGTTCACCTTTAACCCCCACGCATCGGTTTCTTTATCTACTATTTCCCGTATTCTGTCCGCAATTTTTTCACGACCAGCCAGAAGTTCATCGAGGGTGACCTCTCCAACAATGTTTCTCATAGTGGTCTGTGCGTATTGAGACACGGCGTAATAGAAATTTTCTACCTCGATAATCGCTTTCTCGGCAGATGCGACTTTGTAGTAAATGACAGCATTGACTGCGACAGACACGTTGTCGCGAGTAATGGCATTTTGATCTGGAACATCAACAGCTTTCACGCGCATGTCTACCTTTTGATATGATTGGAAAATTGGAATGACGAGTCGCCAGCCTGGCTGCATGATGCTTGTAAACTTGCCTATCGTGAATTTAACTCCGCGCTGGTACTGGTTGATTTGCTTGATACTTACAAGTATCACGAGGAGTACTACGACAGCGATAATCAGTAATGGGGTCATAGATTTTTGCTAGTGAATATCACGCCAATATATACCTGCGAACAGGCAAAATCAATGATGGGGGTTGGTGGTCCTGAATCACTAAGGGTGGGGTCAAGTTGCTAAGTATAATTCTACGCTTTGCTTGAATTCTACAAAGCACTTCCTCCCCGAGCTCGCCGTCCTGCATCTTTTGATAGATGCAGGACATGGCTCCGCTGAGCACCACGATACGAACACAAAACTCTTTGTGTTCTAGAATCAAAAACCCTGCTGCATAGCAGCAGGGTTTTTGATTCTATCGTGGTGCCCTCGGTAGGAATCTTCCCCTACAGGGACGGTACAGTTTTCATATTCGCTTCGCTCGTATATTCAAACTTTTCGATTCCTAGAGAAATGCATGCAGATGCATTTCTCCGAGAGCACACATGAAAAAACCGCCGAATGGCGGTTTTTTCATGTGTGCACATGATGCACCCACTCCTCGAAGCAGTCCAGACATGCTGGATAAGCAATTTGATCGATTGGTTGAGATTGCAGACAATGCAACTAATGAAAAACTGTTGGGAAAACTTGAGAATGACTAACTGAGGTCATCTAGACAAATCTCAACCATTCTCGTGGCCTTGAGTGAAAGACCGTAGCGCGCCAATTACTAGCGCCAATAGGCTGCCGTGATTCGTTTAACATTGAAACGAGTATCACGTATCCATCCCAAAAACGGTGACGGGGACTTGAGATCATTACCGAATCTTTGAGTTATCATTAGACTACACAGCTTTTTGGTTCTCGTAAGTCCAACTAAAAACCGACAAATTTCTATGTCAGCAACGCTAGCTGTGTTTCGCGGCAATTCTCCTTCATGCAATCCGACCAAAAACACATATTGTGCGGACATACCTTTTGATCCTTCGTAGGACGTAAGCCGTATAGATTCCACTGGAACTTCGTCCGCCGCTTCAGGTTTAGTCCACGCACTAGCCTCCACAAGAACAGGGTCACGGAATTCTCGAGGCAGAACATCTGCAAGCGGAAGTTTTTCTTCGTAAGCTCGACGAATAATGGGAGCAGCGATTGCATCAGTGCCCAAGGACAAAATTATCCGCCAGCCTAAGTTAGAATTAGGATTACCTTTGAGAATTTCGAGCGCTACATCCCTCTCGCTGAGTTCATCATCCGCTTGCGGACTGATTAGGCCTACCTCGACCAGATGCTTAGCAATCTGTGGCAGATAGGGCTTGCTGCCTATTATCAATGCAACTGGCTCATGCTTTTCTTTTGCTTCCTCCACTTCGGCCGCAGGTATGGCTCTAATGCACTGTTCAATATATCGAGCAAAATAATTTGCATTTTGTCGCTGTACCGACGTTTGGACAAGATCGATATTCGGGAAACGTCGACTATCAGCTCCTTTCACGGGCTCAAAGAATCGAAAAGGCTTATCAATTCGTCCTTCTAGCTTTCTTTCAGCGCGAGCGCGCGAAATTATGTCGTTGACTGCTTCGACCACAACTTCTGGACACCTCATGCAAAACGGAAGGGAAAATACCGTATATTCACCTGCTCCATAATGCGATCGGATGTACTCCCAACTAGCGCCACGCAATTGACTGTATAGTGCTTGGTCATCATCGCCAGCCATTACGATGGGGTTCGTGGCACCAAGTTGCGCTATAATCCCCGCCTCCATTCTGTTAAAATCCTGAAATTCATCAATTAGAACTAGTTTAAAAGGTGGAATTAGTTCGGGGTTTGTTTCCAAATTCTTATAGGCGCGGTAAACGCTGTCATCAAAGTCTACCGCATCATAATAGTCGGATTGATGTGCGTAAAAATGAAAATGGTCATCAGGACATTCGAGTGAGCGCATTTCTTTCACAAATTCGGGTGCTTCCGACCCTTGTGTCCAAGACCAGTCCTTTTTGATTAGTGAGACCAGACCCGGATAACATACAAAGTCCGCAGTTAGGCCGCCACGAAGTCTGGCAGAGCCATGGAGCAGACTTTGACAGTATCCATGGAGGGTAGCTACAGCAGCCATTTCGCCGAGGTTTCTGTCGAGATCAGCTTTGAGATTTTTGATGAAGGTAAGGACCAATCTCTCCTCACGGCCACCATCAGACCGTTTTAACAATTCTTTGAAGAGATATGTTTTCCCCGATCCTGGTCCCGCAACGACAAGTTTTTTCCTGCTGGAAGAATCCAATACACGATCTAGAGCTTCTTTTAGTTCCTGTGAGGTGTCGCTTGGCATGGGTTGTATGTCCGCAATTGTGCGGACATTGCCCGCTTAAGTCAAATACGATCACAATAAGTGAGGTTGATAAAAAGGTTCGTGGCCGTGGAATTTACCAAATCACACTAAGAATTCGAGACGATGAAACACGCGCGATCATAAAGTTCATCAAAGGTAATAATTTCAGGCTCTAGCGAATTGCGCCTCAATAATTGGAACGAAGCAAATTTTTCTTTGTTTACGCCCTTCGGGGTCGTAAATTCGGAGAGGCGACCAATAACCAAAAAAGCTTTTGGACGATATGAAAATACCTCCTCGCCTGTTGGAGCACCTTTATCTGTTGTCGGACGCAGTACAGGACTGAGCGCCACATTTTCAAGTGTCTTTTGAATTGTCTTCTGTGACTGAGAAATCGAGCCACTAAGTTCTCTTGAAGCCGCCCAGCATTCTTGACGATATTGTTCAGATTCAAGAAGAGGGGTGTTGGGTGTCTTAATTTCTACAAGACACAACGAATTTACAATTCCAGCTGTCTTAAGAACTCCATCCGGTCGCTTCCCCGATCCCGCCAAATCATGACCTTTTACAGTGTTCTCAAGGCGCTGCCCTTCTAGAGGCTCATTGAAGATGAAATTGAGGCCGTATCCGAAAATCCATGCGTTTGCTTCAAAGAAGGCTTGCCAAACTGCCTCGTCCCCTAAAGTTTTTACGCCATGATCGGAGCGATACGCAGAAATAGCGTCGGGCACTTCGAGAAGTCGTTTGAATTGTTCAAGTTGGTCCTTTCTATAACCGATGTTTACAAGATCAGCGGAAGTAAGGTGGCCATTCCGAACTGCTTCGCGTATCAGGTCTTGTCCCTGAGGTGTGGAAGCGAGCGTATTAAATTGTTGAGTTGTTTCGGCGTCCAATCCAGGATTATTTGCGAGCGGTATTCTTCGTGTGTTGATCTGATTTAAGTTTAGACCAGCCAAACCCTGCAAGAATGCAATTAGTCCGACAAAAAATGGAAAAGAGAACTCGATTGATTCGTCTTGTTCTACGTAGCCAGGTTTCTTGTAGTACTTAAAGCGACTTATTTTTATATCAGTAATCGCCCCTCCTTCGCCGCGCTTGATGAACGTCAGTCTTGTCTTGATTTTGTTTTGGGTAGGGTATGGATGCTCAGCGTCAACAATCTCTGGAACACCAGCTGCGTCGGAAGTGATGACACTAAAATACTTTCCTGAGCCATCTTTGAATGCCGCTGTATAGAGATGATCCAATCGCGAACGATCTACGAAGTCCGCTTCCGTAGGATTCAGCTTCTCTTCTCGGGAACCTAATTCATTCATGATGGCCTCATTCTATGCCGAATTTTACAAATGTCATATGCCCACCAACAAGGACGATTCAGCCGGGAACAAGCCCGCACGACCAAGTACTGGGCAGGACGAAAAAACTGCCTTTCAAGCGGTGTTTTCATCCGACTTGCCAGTTCAGCATGCCAGTTCAGCATGCCAGGTCGTCTTGTGCACAAGAAGCACACTCCTCGAAGCAGTCCCGACATGATAGAGAAGCATCTCGACAACCTACTTGGTTGCATGGAGGACTCTAACGCAGTAGAAATGATGGCCGCTGAGGGCCTCTTGGCTAAAGTCAGCCATGAGTAGAAAAGACCGGATTTGGCGGTATAAAATCTATCCAAATCAGTTAGCAAGTGTTAGGTCCACACAAGTACCCCCTGCATAGATGTCTCTGATTTGGTGAGTGGTGTGAATAGTCAAAACGGGATGTGATAAACTGAGACTATGAAGATAATTGAAGAATGTATGGCCATGATCGAGCGAGAGATTAAGCATTGTTCAATGAGGCAAAAGGCATGATGCGCATTGCTAAATCACCAAAAAAGGCCCCAGTTTCTGATAAATCCGCATTGGGCCGGAGCTCTCGCTTTGCCAATATTGACACAGACAAACTTCGTGGGGGATATTACACGTCTCCTGAAATCGCTGCATGGATGACATCATGGGCAATTCGGACACCCAATGATCTCGTCTTAGAGCCTAGTTGTGGTGACGGAATATTTTTGGAAGCTGCGGTTCAGCGCTTGGAAGAGTTAGGAGCCAGCAAATCCAACATAGCTAAAAATTTGAAAGGTATTGAGATAGTACCTGCGGAAGCAAAAAAGGCTCGTGAACGTGTCCTCCGCTCAATTAAGAAAAATGGCAACGAGATAGTAGAAACCGGAGATTTCTTTGGCTGGTGGCAGAATTCCAATCAGCCGTCCCTCGATGTAGTCGTCGGCAACCCACCATTTATCAGATATCAGACATTCCCCGAAGTTCATCGTGCCCGCGCAATGGAAATAATGTCCGATCTCGGCTTGTCACCAAATCGTCTAACGAATATGTGGGTTCCGTTTGTTGTTGCAGCAGCAGCAAGTTTACGGCCGAATGGACGAATGGCGCTTGTATTGCCAGCTGAATTGCTCCAGGTCACGTATGCGGCGCAATTGCGATCGTTTCTTACTGATAGGTTTAAACGAATCGATATCGTCGCCTGCAACGAATTGATTTTCGAAAAAGCTGAGCAGGAAGTTGTGCTTTTGCTCGCCGATGGAGCATTGAAAGAAGCAAAAAGTTCTAATGTTTGTCGTGTGGCTATGACGGAAACAAAGACTGTTGAAGATATTCTAAGGCAGTCTGCCGCGAAGGTTGTCAAGAACTCGGAACCAAAAATTATAAGTCATGATAGTGAAAAATGGCTCAAGTATTTTCTTTCGCAGAATGAGATTGATTTCATGCGCGAATTACGGGCCTCGGATGTTACTGCATCATTGTCTGCACACGCTAGTGTTGATGTTGGAGTTGTAACTGGAAAGAATGAATTTTTCGTCCTGAATGATGAACAGGTTCGAGAGCTGGGCGTTGAAAACTTTACTATTCCGCTCGTTTCCCGGTCCATTCAAATGAAAGGTTCTAAGCTCAACAAGAAAGATTGGCGAGGGCTTGCTGCAGCGGGTGATCGTGTTTATCTGCTCGACCTGAAACCTCACAACGGACGCAAGTTACCAACTACCCTGCTCAAATATATTCAAGGCGGTGAGACCAAGGGAGTGCACGAGGGATATAAGTGTTCTATCCGAACACCCTGGTATGATGTTCCCTCGATCTGGAATCCGGACGGATTTCTTTTCCGACAGATATATGACTTTCCGCGGATTGTACTAAATCAAGCTGGCGCAACATCCACAGATACCATTCATCGCCTTAGCTGCAAATCCGAAAAGCCTGAACGCGTAATTGCTAACACGTACACTTGGTTAACAGCAGCCTCCGCAGAAATTGAAGGACGCAGCTATGGTGGTGGTGTTCTTGAATTGGAACCCACAGAAGCCGAGCGCCTTCTAATGCCGGCAAAACTTAATGGGGCCCTGCCTCTCGAAGAGTGCGACCGACTTACTCGCGCCGGGCACTTAAATGTGGCCCTCGAAGAAAACGCCCGCATAGTTCTCATGGGGCATATGGGACTTAGTCGCAAGGACTGTAATCTTCTTCGCGATATCTGGTTCAAAATGAGGGATCGCCGACTTGCCCGTCGCCGTCGCACTGTAAAATCACCAGATGTGGAATCGGTATGACGGAACAGGACGCGAAAATTATTGCAAGAGAAACAATTTCTACACTCGTCAGTAATTTTCGTCGTAATGAAGCGGAGTACCTGCGTAGTACCTATAACGAAACTCAGGCGCGTACAGATTTCATTACACCCTTATTGGAAGCATTTGGCTGGGATGTGCATAATGCAGCAGCGCAACCTCTAGGCTTGCGGGAAGTCATAGAAGAAGCAACGGTAGAAGTAGCTGATGAGCCTCTCTCGAAAAAGCCCGACTATGAATTGCGTTTAGCTCGTCAGCGAAAATTATTCGTCGAAGCCAAGAAACCTAGTGTAAATATACAGACCGCACGTGCTCCAGCGTTTCAAACCCGGAGATATGGATTTTCGGCGAGCTTGCCAATTTCTGTTCTTACAAACTTTAGGCAGTTGGCCATCTATGACTGCGTACCGAGACCAACTGGTGTTGATGAAGCCCATGTTGCTCGAATCCATCTATTTGGATATGAAGAATTTGAAGCTAGGTTTGACGAGATATGGGCGCTCATTTCTCGCAGTAGCGTACATTCGGGAGAGTTTGATCGTCGCTTTGCCGTAGACGTCACGCGGCGTGGTTCAAATCAATTTGATGACTTTTTCCTTGGACAAGTGCGTTCGTGGCGTGAACGGCTTGCCGTTGACATTAATGCAAATACGCCAGGGTTGACTCCTGCGGAACTTACTTACGCCGTCCAATTATTTCTATCTCGCATTGTCTTTTTACGAATTTGTGAGGATAGAGAAATTGAGAGGTACGAAAATCTAAAAAATCTTCCCGTTGCAGATAAGTTCGCCGCTTTCACCAGAGAGCTTCGACGCGCGGATACATTTTATGATTCTGGCTTATTCCACCTCTTGGAAGACGCGCGACTTGGAATTCGCATTAGTGACGCCGTTCTGGAAAGTATAATTACAGAACTTTATTTCCCGCAGAGTCCTTACACATTTGCCGTTGTTGAGGCGGAGGTGCTTGGAGAAATCTATGAGCAGTTTTTGGGTGAGGCAATAACTATTGTTGGCGGTGCAGTTCAGATAGTCAACAAACCAGAAGTGAGAGAGAGTGGCGGAGTCGTTCCAACTCCGAGATTTGTTGTCGATGCAATTGTCGCACAAACGTTAGGACCTGCAATTGCTGGGCACCACCCTCAAGCTCTTAGCACTTTCACAGTCGCAGATATTTGTTGCGGTTCGGGGATTTTCCTACTCTCTGCATATGAATACTTACTTGACCATTACTTATCTTGGTACTTGGCGAATGATCGATCCAAGAATATTGGCCATACGTTCTATGACTCAGGTGCAGGAAACTGGCGTCTAACATTTGAGGAGAAGCGACGTATATTATTGTCGCATATTCGAGGTGTCGACATCGATGCAAACGCCGTAGAGGTTGCTCAATTCAGCTTACTTCTAAAACTGATAGAAGATGAAAGTTCAGCTGGGCTGCAAGACTACGTGACTCGCCTTCGAATTCCCGCCCTGCCTTCACTTGAACCACTAATACGATCAGGAAATAGTCTTGTTAGTGCAGCGGAGTGGGCCGTTTCTAAGGGCGCAATGTCTCCTGCACTTATGGACAAGGTGAATCCGCTTGAGTGGGGCCTTGAGTTTCCTGCCGAGACCGGACGTGGGGGATTCGATGTAATCGTCGCCAACCCTCCATATACACGAATTCAAAATATGCAAACCTACATGCCCGAAGAATTAGACTATTATCAATCCGACAATTCGCCATATTCAACCGCGCGCCAGGACAATTTTGATAAGTATGCTCTCTTCATAGAGCGATCAATCTCCTTGTTAAGACCGACTGGAAGACTTGGAGTAATTGTCCCGCACAAATTTATGAGTACGCAAGCGGGGCGCGCTTTAAGGCGCTTGATCACGGTAGATCATACTCTGGAAGGCATTATTCACTTTGGCGTGCAGCCTGTGTTTGGGCGAAATGTTGCCAACTATACTTGCATTCTCATAATAGACCGAAATGGAAAGGATGAGATTAGCGTCGAGAAAGTGGCTGCATTAGACACGTGGCGTTATGGAAACCGTGGCATTATTCTGCAAATACCAGCTAATACGCTTGGAGAAGAACGCTGGGGGTTGGCGGACGCAGATACGAATGCTCTCTTTGAGCGTGTCAGAGCCCGGCATGGAGTTCGCTTAAAGGATGTCGCTGAAATCTTTGTTGGAGTCCAAAACAGCAGAGATGCGGTGTATATAGTTGAAGCGGAAACGGAAGCCGCAGCAACAATAGCCATCCAATGGGACAATAGAACATGGGAAATCGAAAAAAGTATCCTGAGGCCTTGTCTGCATGATGTAGGACTCAAGGCATTTGCGCGCCCACAAGCAAATAAGTGGATGATCTTTCCCTATAAAATAGTCGCAGGGCCACGTCGAACAGAAGCGCAGCTTATTCAGCCAGATGAAATGCAGGAAGAATTTCCAAGAGCGCTTGCATATCTCACTGCCAGGAGAGCGGAGCTGGAACAGCGCAACATTGTGGGCGGAACTCCTGGAACGCGACAATTCTATCAGTATGGACGCTCGCAGAGTCTTACGAAGTTCAACTCACCAAAAATCATTCTTCCAGCACTTTCACTTGAGCCTCGCTACTCATACGATGATGCAAACATTGTCGTTACTGGCGGCGGCAATGGTCCATATTATCTATTGCGGCCTCGGGGTGAAATGGTGCTTACCAATTTCTATTTGCTAGCCGTTCTCAATCATCCACTTAGTGAAGCGTTTGTTCGCAGCAACACAAGTTCGTTTGGAGGCGGTTACTATTCACATGGCAAGCAATTCATTGAGGACCTACCCATTCCAATTGCGACGGATGCAGAACGAGCAACAATCGAAGCGCTCGTTGGAGACTTGGTAGCGGCGCAAGATAAGCTCACTGCTGCACGAACACCAAATCAAAGAGAACGAGTAGATCGTCAAATAGTCGAATTTCGTCGTCAACTCGATGAGTTGATAACGCATGCGTTCGAATTGTCGGAGACAGACCTGGAAATTGCTAAAGCCGTTCCTGTGCCCTAGTAACGTTTGGCAGTTGGAAAAATGGGTCTCCGATGTCACTCGCGCTGAAATGCTGACAGGGAATTGAACGAGCATAAGTCATTCGGTTACTCTCAGACAGCGTATGTAGATTCCCGTTATATTCAAAGTATCCACCAGTGTTGGAATGTGCTCCCGGTAGGAATCGAACCTACATTACAGGCTCCGCAAGCTTGCGTCCTATCCATTGAACGACGGGAGCGAGTGAGTGCGAACTTGAAAGTTCACTTCATGTCTCGTGCGAATACTCGAACGCTTAAACATCAAATCTCAGCGTTTCGTGACACGAAACCTTTACACAATACCCTAAAAACAGAAAACCGCCAGTTTTCTGCCTAAAATAATTTTTATAGGCCAACGATAGTGAAGAAGCGATTACCGAGAGGTTCCTCGATATGCTCTTCTTTAATATACGCAGCAAGTAATTTTTCCACTTCAACAGTCAATTCTTTGTGTATTGGTATTGCAGAAAGAGGTGCAAACATGTGTTCAGAGCGCAATCGAAGAAAAAACTGCTCTCTATCGCTTCTGTCAACGTGGAATGCATGGAGTGAGCGGAATGGATAGAGGGTGTCATTTACTTCAACTCCTCGAAGGGACACGCTGTATGTAATCGGCGCTTGGTCATGGTGCGTTATAAGTACGATTACTGCGGTTGCAAGGAGTGTGAGGAGTGAGAAAAGCAAATTATCGATCAAAAATCCTATAATGATGAGCGCTACCGCAAACACGCCGAGTATCCAGTACCAATCGGCAGTGCGGGCTTTTTTTTCTTCCACCACAGTCCAAGTGAACTCAATCTCTGACATATCTAAATTGTATCATGCACTTTGCAGTGTAAATGAGCAGTAATGAATATATGTTCTGTTTGTGGTCTAGTGGTTGAGTGATATAAATATATATTGTAAAATATATTTATGATAAGACGACCAAACAGTACATGTGCGATGTGTGGTAAGTCAATCTATCGTCGACCGTCTCAAATACAGTCTGGCAAAGTATTTTGTTCATTAATCTGCACAGGGAAATCTCAACAAGTTCAAAAAACATGCCAGATCTGCGGGGGCGTCTACATTGGAAATAAACGTACGTGTTCGCGAGGATGCGCGAATTCAGCACGTGCAGGTATACGGTACACGGGTGAGCGGGCGAAAGATAAAGCTCTGACAAATTCACTTCTGAAGCAAAAAATTGCAAAGTTGCGAGGAGGACTATGTGAACGATGTGGAGAAAAAAATTATTCGATTTTACAATTGCATCATAAGCGAGAGCGGTGGCGGGATGGCAATGATACTCCAAGCAATCTTGAATTGATATGTCCGAATTGCCACATGAGTCATCATCTCGGGTTCCGTTTGTTTGAAAAATAAAATAGTGGTAAAGTGCTCTGGCAAACGCAAATATACGGAGGAGTCGCATAGTTGGTCTAGTGCAGTGGTCTTGAAAACCACCAGGGGGCAACCCCTCGAGAGTTCGAATCTCTCCTCCTCCGCCAAAATTGGAAATCAGAATTCAAAGCCGAAATGGGGTCGCGCCGAAGGCGCGACCCTAATGCATTCACCCCAAAAAATCCTGAATCTGAAAGGGTTTTCCACGCTCCGCGTGGCTCAAAAAGTACGGTTCGATCCTTAATTTGAAAGTTCGAACCGACTTTTTTAAACAAATGAAGTTTTGCTTCATTTGTTTCCTCGTTTGCCAATTCCATATTGTATTTCAAAAACTTTTCAGTAAGTTCGAACCGATTATTCGCTTTTTGCTCAAAAGCCGATAATTTCTCTTTGAGAAGCTGTTTTGAGGCAACGAGAGCGTTCTTTGCATCGCGATATTCTTCGAGCGACAACGCACTTTCAAGATACGCGTTCATCAGCTTCTCAATTTTGGTTTCCAAAAGAGAAATATCGTCTTTTATAGAATCTGCAAAAAGCGTACTCGATTGGATTTCGGATGATTGGTCTTTTGCATTTTCCTCAATCATCCAAGAAAGCCAATCGAGAGGCAAAGAAACTTTTTTGAT